>Ga0157379_10000814_pt1 | contig 25302 bp, 46 predicted proteins | sample S25metaG_FD_121802 | JGI IMG/M metagenome (GOLD analysis project Ga0157379, IMG submission 121802) | Switchgrass rhizosphere microbial communities from Kellogg Biological Station, Michigan, USA - S2-5 metaG | ecosystem: Host-associated > Plants > Roots > Rhizosphere > Soil | place: USA... | reverse complement strand
GACGACTTCTGAAAAGTTCAGGATTCTTGTCTGTGGTGCCTCTAATCTTGCTGTGGATAACCTACTGGAACGCCTTTCTTTGCCTGCTCCAAGTCCTGTTGCAATTAAGTCTAATACTTCAGAACTAAATGACGAGTCAACTGCCTCCGGAAAAAAAGCCTATCCTCCCATCAATCTTACGCGACTAGGTCATCCCGCCAGGATTATGTCTTCGCTTTATTCGAAAACACTGGAGTAAGCCTTCGTTCTTTGAACTCGAGAAATAACTCAACTCTTTATGAACAATCGCCAATAGCTTTCAAAGCGAAGCGAGCGACGAAGCGGCTCTAGCAAAGGACGTGAAATCCGAACTAGAAGAGCTCTTGGGAGCTTTGAGCGGGAAAGGTATTAAAGGTTCTGGTGGCAAGACGGATAAAAGTGGGAAAGGCGCATCTACCGCCAGTAGAACCGGGCCGAAGAAAGGACAACGTCTGAAAGGAGAAGCTCGACGAGAGGCATGGCAAAATGTACGCGAGCTTCGAAAGGAGTACGTATTCATTAAGGGAAAATATCCAGATCTAACAGATACCCAGATATCGCAAACGGGAGGAAGGCGTCGTTCGCTCTGTCCTCTCGAAAGCTCAGGTACATATCGAGTTTGAATTTTCTTTTGGTTATCTTTCTAAATATGCCTGGAGGTTGTCCTGTCGACCTGTCATGGGGCAGGTTCAAGACAGCTACAAAATATGGAATTTGATGTAGTTGTCATTGACGAAGCGACTCAAGCCATGGAAGCGGTGAGTTTGTCTGCTGGAAGCCTTTTTACTCGTTCATATGCCATGCAGGTCTGTTGGATACCAGTTTTGAAAGCTAAAAAGCTTATACTCGCTGGAGATCCCATGCAGTTGGGTCCGACAATCATCTCTGAAGGTGATCGAAGACATGCCAAAAATTCAAGTACTAAAGCCGCGGCGTCAACGTATAAAAAGGAAGTAAAAGGTAATTAAGGCATTGATTCTTGCAGAAACGATCTTATGAGCCCCTGTATATTAGCTGGGTCAAAGACACCGAGTGTGCCTCGGCCTCCGGAGGAATCCTCTTCGTCCACCTCATCTGAAGAAGATGAAGAAGATGAAGGTGAAGACATTGCGCTTCCCAAGAGGACGGTTCCCCAAAGGCCAGAACGTTCGTTGTTGCGACCTCCTAAAACACTGGGAACAACTATGTTTGATCGCTTGGAGTCCATGTACGGCCAAAAGATAAAGAAGATGTTGGACGTCCAATATCGGTCAGTACAATTTGATCCCTAGACCCTGTTCATCTTAACAACATATCTCTTTCAGGATGAACACGAAAATCGCATCCTTCCCCTCTAAGACCTTGTATCATTCCCGTTTAAAATCATACAACGTGAATGCATCCCAGGTTCTCAATGGTCTTCCTGCTGTTAAGCAAGAAGATGAATTTGAAGATGCCGTTGGCCCAGGAAGTGAAGTAGTCTTTTGGGACACTGCTGGCGCAGAATTCTGGGAGCGCAGCGAAAATGATTCTAACCTCAGGACGGACAGGGATGATGGGGGCAGTCTCTGCAACGAGAACGAGGCTGAGATCGTTAGACGTTGGGTCGAACATTTGGTAAGACCATTTGAGGTTACGTTCTCATTTTTAATTGATATTTGAAATCTCTTTCAAGGTGGCGGCTGGGGTTCAACCTTCTCAGATCGCCATTATTACACCGTGCGTAAAGTTCTCTCTTCTCGAGTAATGTTGCGAACTTTGTCTAGTTATCAAGCGCAAGCTCAAATTCTGAGATCTCTGCTCCAGGAGCCAGAGTTAGAGATAGGAACAGCAGATGGCATGCAAGGCCGAGAAAATGAAGCGGTGATTATTAGCCTGGTCAGAAGCAACCCTACTGTAAGTACCCGGTACGGGAATTATCTTGCAAGCCGTACCATTAACTATTACACTAAACTAGGGTGAGGTGGGGTTTTTGAAAGAAAAGCGTAGATTGAATGGTCAGCTTTTGATTTGTCATATTTGAGAATGATCGTCATTTTATTTTCGAAATAGTTGCCATGACTCGAGCGAAACGGCATTTGGTATTCTTCCTCTTTCATTATATGATTCTACGGTCTGACTGTTCAACAGTGCGTTATTGGTGATTCCTCAACAATTAGACGAGGGGGAGGGAAATATCTAACGAAATGGATGAATTGGTTAGAAAAAGAGGCAGACGTTCGATTCGCAGGGGGTTTATAATCACCATCGATGCGTCCAGAGGCCCTTCCTATAATATAATGTATATGCCTGGACTCGAATGAAGAGGATGAATAGACTATTCCATGATTCCAGGGTCAACCACATCATCATCCTCATCGCTGTCGGCAAAGCTTTGCTCAATAGCTGGTAAATAGCGGTTTAGTTTCCACAAATCCTTTATGGGTATAACCGCATGGTCAAATGCGATTCCAATGACGGGACTTTCTTGTCCCTCGTTGCCAGATGTTAACTGAACAGCTTTTGGATATCGACCTGAGAAATGGGTCAAAAGTACGTTCTTGGCTCGCATCCTTCGCAAATGTCAAAATGTGAGGTATGGGGATACTGAAAAACTTACTGCTTTGCTATATGGATAGCTTCCCCGATTGTACTATGTCTCTTCTGCACAGCTGCCTCCTTTTGGTTATCCGCGAATGTCGCTTCATGGATGAGTAGCGTCGCATCTCGACCCGCTTCCGCAAGAGTGTCCGAAGGACGAGTATCACCTGAATATCTGTATTCCTATTAATATGTGCAATACAAAGAGGCTGAAAATGTAGATACGCACACCACGCTCCATTTATCGCGATGTTTTAGAATGAGACTATGACAGAAACCACGATGGATTGCCCTATTTGTGTATACCTCGGAGAGATTCAACAAAGACATCAAGTCCCAAAGAACCTTCCGAGAGTCTTCAGCGCTGCAAGATAAATTAGATAATCAATTTGGGTAGGAAGTGCGTTGAAGGCGCACCTTTGTAACACGGGGAAAGTGAGGTGACCCTTGTCGTGCTTATTGGGACGACGGATATGATCTGAGACTATTGTGCGAATACCGGTTGCTGGATCATCGAATCCAACATCCTCCAAATCTTGAAATTCTCGAAGGCATCGTATAGCTTCCGGTGGTGCAATTACAAAGACAGGGTATGAGGGGGGCGGCTCCAGCTAGTCTCAGTGAGTTAAATGTGGATGTAAGACGACGGGAGAAGCACACCTTTCGCCGTTTGGCGAGTAAATGGGGTAGACCGGTATGATGATCCGCGTGCATATGGGATATAAAAATGCATCGAAGGTCTCTTAGGACCTTAGGCGTTTCTTCGCCAAATTGACGTCTCAGCTGTCCAGATGTGCCCTCGCCACAGTCCAGCATAACAGACCCACCAGGCCATTGTAGTAACAAACTGCTCACTGGTATGCTTGATATATGCCTTTCTTAAAGTAACGAAGCGGAATTTGACTTACCATTTCGATATTTGGTAGGTATAGCACTACTTGTCCCTAAAGGTATAACAGAAACGTTGTCACCAGGCTTGAATTCTGCGGGTTTAGTTGACGCTTCTTCGGAAATAGAGCAAACAGCTGAATTAAAACACTCGAGCGTTTTAGACGACAATAAGGATTCTGGATCTTTATCTCCTCCCTTCTCCAGAGCGGGATGATACGGATCCAATTCACCAGAACGAATCTTAGAACCAGTAGGAGGTGCGATACTGATGTGGTGCGAGTGCTGTAAAATTGTCGTATGCCCAGGTAAAGTGGTGCAGTCTGATAGGAAGGGAGATCAATGCAATCATTGTCTCTGATGAATCGTAAGATGACATACCAACACGAGGTGTTTGAATACATTTGGGAACCTGAAACATATCCTTATCAAGATGAGAGAGCCGGAGTTGGGAGTAGGCTACGGAGGTATGACGGATGCGGTCGGGGGACACATCTAGACCAGTATAAAGATGCTATTTGAAACATTAGGGTCACCTTTTATGAAAAAGCACGAGAAAATCAAACATGAATATCAGGACCGAAAGTCTCAAGCCATTCTCGATACCGGGCATCTCCCAGCACGCCAGGGCCAACTTGGTGGAAAATACAATGTAATTTCGCCGATCCTCCTTTTTGGTACGATTTCCACATCTCTGAGCCGATCAAAGAAGGAATGTACGACGGCAATGGACAATCGACGATAATCATACCCTACCTCATTGTCAGATGCAAACCATAAAACGGAAAGGTAAGGGAATAATAAGTAACTGACCTGTCGAGGAGGTGGAGGGCCCATGACCATATCGGGAGTAATGACATTCCCGTCTGGTGCTGTCACTGACTTACCCTGAGATAGGGATTTCTTGAGATTGCCAGAACTTCTGCCGACTAATCCTAACGCTTCAGCCTTGTCATTGAAGAATTTCCCTCTTCCCTGTACTCCTAATAAAATATATGATAAGACTGTTTGTCGACGTTCAAAACGTGGCAGTGGTTTAAGGACGAGATCTTTCCAGCGGGGACCACGGTCTTCTGACTCAGTTTTTTTGCCGCTCGTAGATCTCCCAGGGAACATGTTTTCGACGATATGGCGGCGTAGTGTAGCATCATCGTCAAGGTCGTTAGCTGATTCTGAATGTTTTTGAATTATATTCCAGCCTTCACTCGAAGAATCAAGTCTAACTCTTTTGTTCGGGGAAAAAGTGCCGTTCGCGGAAGGTCGTTTTCGTTTTGAAGGAGCAGAATCGTCATCAGGATGAGCAGGGACAGCAAACACTTCCAATAGGTGATCAGAATAGACTGGAGTAGTCATCTCTTCTTGAATTTCATGAGTTTTGATTCGCATGGCATCTCTGGACATGTTCGAATTAATAATAATAATAAATGAGAGAGCAGGACGTACCTGACCATATACGACCGATGTGAAGCAATATAGTGTTCTAGTCCTGCAGGCCCAAATACTTCTAAGCTAGGGGTGTGCGCCTCAGCCGATTGCAGAAGAACCCCTGCAGTGGGAGGGTCCATGAGTTTATCGTATAAGAAAAAGCTAAGCAACACAGACCAGGTAGTCCACTGCTTCTCTCTGAATCTACCCCTGTGACAAATATTCCTCGAAGTTTACGATATCCACCTCGTATCTGATGCATCGAACGAGTCGTTCCTTCTCCACAGTTGAACATATAACTCCATGCTTCACATTCTACGAGAATGCTCATTTGGGTATCGGCGGACACGGCGGAAATACAGCTAGCAGACCATAATGGCATTTTGGTAAGAATTCGCGTTCTCTCAGGTGCCCTTGTTGAGAAGGCTCTTCGAGTTGTCGCCAGTAGCAGGCGAGGAAAGAGCATGCATTAAGTAAGCTGCAGAATTTTCTCTGACATCGAATTTGATGATTGTGGCTGAAATCGGAAGCATATCTCAAGCAATCTCAAGCAAATAGTGCACAAAGCGCAAAATTGGTATATCCATTTTACGACTAACACTCAAAACCAAGAAAATTACATGTCTACAACTTCTGCATAGCGGCAATATCGGAGCTCTGGACGTAATCCTCAAACTCGGCAATCTTCTCTTGGAGCTCATCAAGAGAGACCTTCTCGTCCTCTGTAGAAGAGGGATTAGTTCCAGGAAAAAGAGCAAGTAAATGAGACATACCAACGACGAGGGTGATCTGCAGCTTCTTAATACCGTAACCAATGGGGACAAGCTTGGAGGCACCCCAGACGAGACCGTCTTGCTCGAGGGAGCGGACGGACTCCTCCAAAGCCTTCATGTCAGTCTCATCATCCCATGGCTTGACATCCATGGTGACAACAGACTAGTGACTCTTATATGAGTATTGGGATCATCAACGAGGGTTAATCGAAACATACCTTGGCAATGGTCTTGGGCTTGTTGGCCTTCTTAGCGTTGTAGGCAGCAACACGCTCAGCCTTGAGACGCTCGGCCTCAGCATCTTCCTCATCATCAGAGCCGAAGAGGTCGACTTCGTCATCATCTTCCTCAGCAGCGGCGGCAGGTGGAGCGGCACTTCCAAAGAAGGCATCACCAGCAGTGGAAGAACCGGGAAGCTCCTTGAATTCAGCCTCGTAGGACTTGATGTGGTTGTACCAGCGGGCAGCGTTGGGGGTGGCAGGTGCAGAGCCGAGCTTGGTGAAGACGGCGACATCCGCTTGAGAAGGAGTGAAACTGGGAATACTTGTCAGCTTCTGGTGTATCTCGCGAAAAGGAGAAGGAAGAAGAAGGGATCAGATAGCTAGGTAAATGGGTTGTCGGCATGCTTGGGTGAGGGGGTCTAATCCCTCTGCTTGGAAACACGGACCATAGCGTTTTATTCATCATGTCGAATAAAGAGCAATGGGAGGAAAAGATTTAGAGAATTATACTCACCCCTCAATGTAGGAGCGTGTCAAGAGGTGGGACTCGAGCTTGGAGAGGTCGACAGACATGGCGATGGATGAGAGGCTGATGTGGTGATGAAGAACGAGAAAATTTAACGCAAGGCAGGCGGAGCCTGAAATACTAAGGCCGTAGGCGCCAGGCGGGTTACAGTCTTTCTTATAAGTAGTTGAGATGTGATACGATAAGTACAGAACGACTGGGAATGTTTTGAGAAATATTAATAGACACACTTCCGCCATCCGCTGTCTCAAAATCCCGTATTTGGAGGAAGAAGAATCAGGAAGCCGAATAGCAGCAAAGTCTTACGGTTTCTCTTCCATTAGATTTGCACCCTCTTGTGAGCAGAGAACCGAAATTATATATTATTGACTGAACCTGCCTATATTTCGGAACAGAGTGATAGAGAATCGACCCTTCTCACCAAAACTGAAGTTGTAACGCTGTATCACGTTACGTTGCTATATATGGGTGCTATGACGGACACTGCCCAACACCAATCTCTACTTCAGACCACATAACCCTCAAGCGACCACACAGGTCTGACTCAACTCTTCTTTCTCTTTCTACGACATCATGGGACCGATCTCGGAAGTACATCCTGTCTCCATTCTGGACACCGATCTGTACAAGGTAGATACGCAGAATATACTGTCGCGTGGCTGAACTCATGGAGAACATTTCGCGTTATAGTTCACAATGCAACAGGCTGCTTTGTTCAAATTTCCGAAGATGCAGTGTACCTATCGCTTCAAAAACCGATCCCCAGAGATGACCTATACGAAGGAATCCATAGACCTGTTTCGGAAAGCTGTTGCAGGTATGCCTGGATTTAGTTATCTTGTTAGTTGAACTGGGAGGATCGAGCTGCTTCTTCAACCCCCAATTCTACCTCCGTCTTTTCTTAGACCCATGTTGGAATTATCGGAGGTTCTAATATTAACTCCCTTTAGAAATGGCCGATATCAAACTAACGCGCGGCGAACACGAATGGCTGGAAGCAGCCTGTCCTTACTTCAAGCCAGAATTCATAGATTATCTGTCAAATTATCGCTTCAAGCCCGACCAAGTCTCGATAAATTTCGCCGCGTCAGACGATGATCCTAATGTCGGTTCGCTGGACATGGAGGTTACTGGCCCATGGGTTGAAGCAATTCTGTGGGAAGTCCCCCTCATGAGTTTACTCAGTGAGTCTTATTTCAAGGTTGTCGATCGCGACTGGGACTACGAGGGACAAGAAGGTAAGTACTTAGTATGCGTTCCCAGCCTTACGCAGTTTCCAAAGTTGATTCATATTTCAGTGCAGGCATACGAAAAAGGAATGGCTCTCATGGAATTTGGCATAAACTTCTCTGAATTCGGGACCCGACGTCGCCGCTCACACCATACGCACGATCTCGTTGTAGCAGGTTTGAAAAAAGCGTCAGAAGACGGTGCTGACAGGTCAGGAAATATAATCGGAACCAGCAATGTGCCCATTTTCTTTGCATAAATTCTGACGAATTATTAAACTGGATATAGGTATATTTTGCGTACAAACACGGTTTGAAACCGAGTGGTACCATTGCACAGTGAGTGATTTTCTAACAGCGCAATTATTCCAGCTGACAGAAACAAGTGAATGGTTCATGGCAGTCGGTGCATCCCTAGGATATGAACATGCCAATGCCAAAGCATTGGATCTCTGGCACGGCATATATGGAACTGCCAATCTCATCGCGCTTACAGATACATTCACCACCGAAGCCTTCTTCAAGGTAAAGTTGAAATAATATCAAGAAAGTCATTTGTTAAGTTCTCTCCCTTCACCAGGATTTTGATGCAGAGCGAGCTCGCTTGTGGTCTGGAATACGACAAGACAGTGGTGATCCATTCGTTTACGCCCCTCGTGCAAAGGCCATGTATGATAGTCGAGGGATCGATCCTCGCGATCATTTCATCGTCTATTCGGACAATATTAATGTCGATCTGGCAAAGAGAATAAAGGCACAATGTGATGACCTTGGGATGAAATGTTTTGTTGCTCTTCCTGGTCTGGTATGCTGGTCATTGACATTGCGATATTTCTTCTATTAGGTATGTTTGGAATCGGAACGAATTTCACAAATGATTTCCGAAAGAAATCATCGAGCGGAAAGGAGAAAAGTAAAGCTTTGAACATTGTCATCAAGATTTCGTCGGTGGACGGAGAACCGTGTGTAAAATTGAGCGACGAACCTGGCAAGGTAGGCCCCCAAGTCTTGGGATCATCGACATAACTGACTGTATCTCCGTATAGCACACGGGTAATCCGGAAAGTATCAAGAAGGTTCAGAAAGCTTTTGGCTTAGATCTATGAGCAAGTGTGAAATGGCGGGCGAACTTAAGCATTAGACTCTATAACATCCTATTGTACTTTATATTTATAGGAAATCGGTCTTTTAACTCACCGTAAGGTAATGGAATCAGGGGAGATATCATAAACTCATTATTCACGCTGAACCCTGTCAAGCCCGAAACCTTTCCAAATCCGTAGTGTAGATGCACTTAATTCACGGAGGAGGGAAGCAAGCAAAAAATCCAAAATTTGCCCTACGATCAACGGCACTTATCGTCACTATTTCTTACAACAAATTCGAGATCGATTATCTAATTATTCACTTCAAGCACCTATATACACAAGGAAAGGCTTGGCACTACCCAAAAAGGCAACTGCATCTTTTCTCAGTTGTCACGCCTAAACTTGTAACTCCCAGACGGTGCTGTTGCTTACGACGACGATGGCACAGCAGAATCATCCCAAACCTCCTTCACGGATAACCGTGGTATGTCATGATTTCAATCACATTTGTGAAGTTTCTAAAGTGGTATCTCAGATGGGGACTGTGTCATTTTATCTTGTTGCTGCTCTGACGGTATGTCTCCTCCTCGTTATTCGTGCTTCAGCCTAATCTACTTTTTTCACTATAGATGGTTATAGCGTAAGCTCATTTCCAAAGCAGATAATCTCTGATTAACACAATCCCTTCAGCAATAAATGGGTCCTCAGCTCGACATCCGCCCCCCTCTTCTTCCTCTTCGCCCAACTCCTGATCGCCGTCTTCCTCTTCATACTTGCTCACTTCGTTGGTATATTCACAATCCCCTTTGCAGTCAATGCTGCAGTTCTCCGTGGTATGGCACCCCTCGTCGCTGTGAACGTCCTCGGCCTCAGGTACGCTAATCAGAAACCCTCGCATAATTCTCTTCCCCTCAATAACTTTGTTCTTAGCTTCAACAATTATTGCCTGAAATACGTCGACGCTTCATTTTATCAAGTTGCTCGAGGTCTCGTCCTTCCCACCACCGTGGCGCTCTCCTACATTTTCCTCAACTCCCGTCCCTCCACCCGCATTCTGGTCTCGTGTGGCATCGTAACTCTTGGTTTCTTCATCGGTGTTCTCCTCGATAACTATAATACGACTCCACCACCACCCGCGGATCCACTCCTTACGAAACCCACAGAGGCATGGTATATGAATAGCCTGGGCATTGTGTTTGGATTGTTGAGCTCGGTGACCACGGCTTCGTCCGCAGTCATTATCAAGCATTCGTTGGATTTTGTGGATGGAAGCACGATTGCACTGGCATGGTATAACAACCTATTCAGTACCATCGTACTCTTCCCATTAGTGTTCGTAGTCGGTGAAGGTCCCGCCGTCTATGAGCTTCTGTTCGTCGATGAGAAGGGATGGTCAACTTTCCTATGGGGAACACTCATCACAGTAAGCTACTAGTTCACATCTATTTAGATGGTCATATGGAATGAATGTCGCCAGGGTCTTTTCGGCTTCCTCATCTGTATCGCAGGTTTCCTCAGTATCAAGGTTACATCCCCGATTACACACATGGTATCTTCTGCTGTCCGTGGTGTCGTCGTAACCCTCCTTGGTGTCTGGTTCTTCCATGAAGTTATTACCACGTATGCTTTTCATCCATCCACTTCTATTTCCCTTAATTTATCGCCTTTACCAGTGGTCGCGCGGCCTCTATCCTCACTATCCTTTTTGGGTCTATCTATTATACCTATGTCAAAAACGACGAACAATCTCAACAAAACCCTCGCGAAATCGAGAAGGCCAATGCTCCCTCTCGTCCTCCTTCCTCCAATCGTAATGGCAATGGATACGATAAAGTGCCACTGGAAGATATGGAGGCAGGGACGACACCCAAGAGAGGATCATTCCATGAAGACTAGAAGTTTAAAAGCATTGTGAACATCCTATGACATTGATTCCCTCTCATGATTATAATATATCGACATACATAGATAGACGTAGGTTATGTTGCACTACATTGTATACCTGGCTATTTGTTAATAACTTATTTATTTCTCTTCTCTGCCTTTTCTAATATCCCGGAAATGGCCAAAGTCGGAAACCGAGGGTGTTGAATCCGTCGAATTATCGGATCCGCCGTGGTGGGGAATGTAAGAACTTGCTCGTGAGTATTTGGTTCGTGAAACGCCTGGAGACGAATCATATTCGCACCTCTTTCTGGAGGTTTCTCCGCTGGCCAATTCTCCCGTCATTATTATACATTTTCCACCCGATGACATAATCTATACCCGAAAACCTTATTCCATAACTGCAACCAATTTCGAACTCCGCTTTTCTCACTCCAAGTCATCAACACTAGCCGCAACAGCGACCTCTCGTCGAGTCGCATCCTCAAACCTCAGTAACACAATATGGGAAAAGGTGTGTAGTGGGCTTCTCGACTGTAAGATTCATTCTAATATCCCTTTTGATCTTTAGGTATGCTACATTGACGCTGTGGATTGCGGTGAAAACTTACAGCTCTCGCACCACCCAGTCCACGGATCGCTCGCTCGTGCGGGTAAAGTCAAGTCTCAGACCCCCAAGGTCGATAAGCAAGAGAAGAAGAAGACTCCCAAAGGACGGGCTTACAAGCGTCTCGTCTACAACCGCAGGTGTGCACTGTTCTTTATGCCGCACTATCCTTCCAGTGGCTGACATCGATATTGCACAGATTCGTGAACATCACAACACTGCAAGCAGGGGGCAAGCGACGGATGTGAGTGTCCCGTATTCCAATCTGTTTTGAGTCTCTTTTGCTCTTTCTCCGGATGATACCCAATACTTCGCATAGTTCACACTGAATCCTATGTTGACAACAAGTCATCTTAACGTCTTTCGCTCCTATCTGATCCTTTCTTTTATTTCTATTCCTCGTTTTACACCAATACTGATCTACCTCGTCTTTCAGGAACCCCAACCCGGAGAAATAGATGGATCGTCGCACATATTGTAGCTCAATGGTGGACTGCACCACTCAAAATCTCCATTATTCATCTGTGTCTATTACCGCATATGTTTTTACGCTTCAGCATGCCATGCCGATATCACTGCTCTATGCTAGCATTTCTGCCTCATCATATTGTTGCGTGGGGAAACGTCGATTCATTACTCGGGTATACATGTATCGCAGCGACATCTCTATGAAGATATAGCTTTGAACATGTGGAAATGATGGCGACATGAAAACCAAAATGTATATTGATCTGAAGGTGAAACATCATCCAAGATACAAGCTCGAGCAGAAAATAACGGAATTTGGGCGTTCGAGCATTTCTGACGCCTTTTTGAACTTCTCCTCCAACTCGGTGTTGCCAATAACAGTCGCAGCCTGTGTCATCTGTCGAATAAGTTCCTGTAATCTTCTGAAAACCCTGATCAGATTTCCTTCGAATTGGTCTGAGAGCTAGATGGATTTGTATAAGTGTTTTGGACCGATATTTGGGCAACAAATCGCTTACTTTGCAAACATCAGAAAAGGATGCACCGCGACACCATTGGAGAACTGCATCCATAAGCTCGACCTTGAAGCTGGAGACGTATTCGTCTTCGTCGACGGGTAGCTTGCTTTCCTTGGCCACTTTGGCGATACGACGTGCGATTTCCTGCATAGTTCGTAAAGGCTGCGCCAATTCCTCCTTCAGTCGTACAGTTTGCTCGCTCTGAGAACCAAGTTGATATGAACAGGCGCAGAGTACATGATTCAGAAATACATACCTTTTCCGTAAATACAAAACAGCTCAGTAACGCAGCACATTGTTCCGGAAGGAGTGGGTTGAAAACGCCATTGAAAATAAGCTCGGTGAGCAACAGTTCATCACCTGTGCTGATTTCGCAAGCAACCCGTCCCTTTACATCAACAATATCTGCGCTATTGGTGAATCCCAGACGCCTTAGTACACGTTTTCTGCACTTGAGCTCTTCAAGCTGCAAGATATCGTGAGTGGACTGAATCTTCTTCTTCAGATTCCGAATAAGAGCTTGGCAATCTTCTTTCTGGGAGTATTGTTCATATAAGGCAGGCAGTCTCGGTGTTTCGTGAAGAGGGTTTGCGAACATACGCTTTTCTAACGTGCTGATTTTCTATGGAGCAATACTAATGTCAGGAGTTTCAAATATCAGCATGTCGCTAGTCACTGACCTCGACGAGCGTTTTGAACTTTTCATCCTTGATGCCCATATGCGTTATAGGATCTAACATCGGGATACCGTCAGGGAACCGCTTCTGGCACTCCAAGATACTCTTCCATGCTGTCTCTCTCGCTGGTAACACCCTGAGATCCTTTGGCAAGAATATTCGCAGATAAGAGATGGTATCAATGGTCGATAACAGAACAGGGACGATTACTGGCACGCCCTTTTGGTTCGGAGGACAAGGCATGATGCCACCTGGTGTTGCTGCAGAGGTATCTTTGGGACCAGAAGGGTGAGTGGAGCCAGGTGCACAGTTCAGCAGGACATCCACGGCGAATTGGGCCTGTGGTCGTTCATTGGGATCGAGCATAAGTTTCCCCTACACGGATGTCAGAAAAAGATTAAATGTTCCTTGTTAATAACGATACTATACCTTTGGCGGAACAAGCTTGGTAACATTGATGACAGCGCCCCAACCAAAGTCTAAGCTCTGGTGCTTCACCTTTACCAGGCGACCAGGTTTAAGGAAAGGGAGACTGTACGACGGATGCGTAATGACATCCTTGAAATCGGCAGCCAATTCGTCTAGTTTCTTTCGTAAATCATAATAGTCTGCGATATCTTCGGCATCCTCAATGACGAAGTTTGCGAGTCGCTCTTCTTGCTTCTTTAGTTCTGAGACCAAGTCAGCACATATTTCGGCGGAGAGCATTTAATTTCGAGCTCACCTGCCTCTAACTTCGGAATATCTGAATTACTCTGGAACTGGAAGAAAGACCTCTCCAGCATAAACTCCGGACTGATACCCTCCACCTTCATCAGATTCAACACCATGTTGTATCCAAGATGGAAAGCCGAATCCAGTCGATCTGCTGTACCCATAATCATTCGCTTCGCTTCGGTAGGTTCCAGCTTCTCATCGCACATCATGATAACCACTCCCCGCTCGTCAAGACCTCGACGACCAGCACGTCCGGACATTTGAATATATTCACCACTGCTCAGATTGCGTTGCTCTTTGCCATCGAATTTCCGGACATTAGTGAATACGACTGTTTTTGCTGGCATATTCAAACCGATAGAGAATGTTTCCGTGGCGAAAAGGACCTTGATGAAACCTTCTTGGAACAAGATCTCGATTACCTCCTTAAGAATAGGCAGTAGACCGCCGTGATGAATTCCGATACCGCGTTTCAGGAGTGGGAGTATGTGTGATATTTGGGGAAGTTGTCGATCGTCTTCGGCTAGGTTAAGCATGGCGCTGTTGAATATTTTCTCGACAGACGCCTGTTCGTCCGCATTATTGACTTCGATTTTCGACATGTTCAGTGCAAGTGCTTCACATTCTCGTTTGCTGAATGCGAAAATAATGACGGGGTCGTAGTTTTTGCGAATGATCATATCGACGATCTTCGAAATGTCGGAGGAACCTGCGATAGGAGAGTTAGCGAGTTTCGACACAACCAACACACCGACCTTTGGTTCCACCTTTTTTCGTCTTGTTTTTCTTCCCTTTACCGGAATTAATATCCGCGGGATCTTCTCCTTGTCTCTTCGCGACCATACTCATCGCCTTTTGGAAGTTGTCCTCACGGAATTCGCCTTTCTCATTCAAGACTAGATGTATCCCCTTGTCCCCCATGGGGAAGAGATAATGTTGCAGAGGTGTCGGTCGGAAATCAGTGTATACAACGTGACATGGCTGTTCATGCGACCGACATATCCATTCTGCGAATTGCATGGCATTAGGGATTGTGGCAGAAAGGAAGACATGTCGGACTTTGTGTGGCAGTAAAATAATCGTTTCTTCCCAAACGACACCACGTTCTGGAAAAGACATATAAGAATTGATATAATTTAAGCATAGAGGGAAAACTCACCTGAATCTCTCATATAATGGATTTCATCGAAGATAACCCAAGCAACTTCACGCATAATTTCTGAACCTCGATACAGCATCGACCGAAGAATCTAAGTCCAAAATTAGCATTATATGCTTATTAAAAGTTGGAATATTCGATATACTAACCTCCGTGGTCATTACAAGGCATGAAGCGGTAGGGTTAATCGTCACATCGCCTGTCATAAGACCAACATCTCCAAATTCTGCCAACATTTCACGGTATTTTTGATTACTTAGGGCCTATTGTTATAATAATAATAAACATGCTTCTCAAACGATGAACACAACCCACCTTGATTGGACTCGTGTAAATCACTCGTTGTTTGTCTCTTAGACATTGAGCAATGGCGTATTCTGCAACCACCGTCTTGCCAGCACTGGTGTGGGCGGACACAAGTACACTTTCATTACGTTCGATGGCGTGTACCGCGACTTGCTGGAAGGGATCTAGAGCGAACGGATAAATGCGAGCAGGTTTTGCGGGGGAGACATGCTGAGAGATCGGGATGTATGGGTAACCTGGTGGGACGGCGACTTGATGTCGGACCTACAGCTGAAATAAGATAAATGCAATGATAATACAAGCATATAGCATGCCTGATGTCTTAATTCAAGTCGTTGCCCTGCTTCAACTTCGCCTGCTAATCCCGCGCTAGCAGCTACTTCTCGTCTTGCTTCAGTTTCGAACTCGTCAACGACCACAGGCTGCGGGTTCTCTAATCGAGGCTTCTTCTGTACAGGTTCTTCTCCATCCTTTTCTGCTTCGTTACTTGTTGAAGGAGGCAGCATCATTGCAGGGGTCGCTTCCTCTTTCTGTTCTGCTGCCGCAGTCTCTGCAACCTTGCGCTTCTTCTTCTTCATCATCGCTGGACCTTCGTCGTTTTCTGGCTCAACACCTTTGGTAAGAATTTTTTGTGCATTACTTTCGTCATCGTCGAGGAAGGAGAAAAGGTCGTCGGTTTGCATGTTTGCAAAGATGGAAGTCGCTGAGGTAAGCCAGACTTTTCGGCCACCCTGTGGCGCACTTAGGGTTCATATATAAGCATTGCAAAATACGAGAAAACACTACATAATATTTAAAGCCTAAAGAATATCCGTCAATGTCAATAAGGGAATTAGAAAATACGACAAGAAAAAAGTTAGGATAAAACCAAATCCTCCATCAAAATCTGAAAAGACCTTTCTTCTTCTTCTCTTTCTCCCTCGATTGCTCTCCTAATGAGATATTCGAAGGCGCAGGAGATGCCCTAGGCGAAGGTGGTGCACGATATTTGCTGGCCTTGGACGAGGCGATCGAGGGTGCGGGAGTGGGTAAAGGTGGAGGAGGAGCATCCTTGATGAAGTACTTCTGGTCGTAATACGCCTGGAAAGGACGTGCCTCGCCGCTGACATCGCGAAGTCCATTGGGAATGGCTGCAGAGCCAACTCCACCTTGTTCAAGTGTCTTCAGATCGTCAATGAACCCTTCGGGATACAGTTGGTGAGTGGACCCTGTGAAATATCCTTAGCCTTCAAGCCAATAGACACTAAAATTCAACCTGCCAATGAAGACATCCTTGTTCATGGAGGATGAGATTTGATATGCTGTCCGCATTTCCGAGTAAGTCATACCACCAGCAATGAACACAATGATCCGTTGTCGATTCTGGTCCCCAGCTGCATTGCGCGAAGGCGCTCGGTGCCAACTAGGTTTAGCACTACGCAATGAGTTCACAGCCTGCTGAGGTGCCGCTGAGCGCAGACTTGTTGCAGTAGAAGTTGCAGCTGCTGTCGGCTGGTCTCGGACGTATGGGAACATGGTTGGATCCAGCTTGTTGGTGATATGGTCCTATACAACAGTGAGAACATATTCTTCACGATGAGAATATTTAAATTTACTTCTAAAACAGTCTGTAGGATAGGCTTATATCTGGATAACTCATACGCATCAGGATCGGGTTTCTGCTTTATTTTCTTCCGCACGTCCTTGTCTCCAGGAACCTACGACGTGTAAGAATAGGTGGAACGTAATCTTATCCTTTAAACAAACTGCTTACCCGTGTTATGCGGACACCAAGATGGACCAAGGAATTTACAGCATCTTGGTCCGATCGGGACAATCTAGCATGCTGGAATAATCGGCGACGATCCTCATCGGGAACACCTTCACGGTGCTGGATGTAAAGTGCAATAATCCGCACTTTCGAAGCGTTACTAATGAGAATATAACAAATTAACTACGCAAGGTGCGTTCGAATACGGGAAACGTACTTAATTTCATTACTATCAAGTAATGGGACCATTTCCTCTACGAGATGCTTAGGAGTCTTTCCTTCAGGTGTTACTCCAGTAGCACAGCACTATCGCCTTGATTAGTAAGACGATAACGAGGTCGACTATTTTGTGACTAACTTGTTCCACAGACGCAGCAGCAGGCAGCTTCTGCTTTTCAAATATATCCATACACTCCTGGGCCATGTTCAGATGCAAAGAGAACTGAAAAACGAGTTAATAAAGTGCGAAGTAAAATGTGACTGTCGGCAAACCTTTTCTCGCATTTCTTGATATTGCGGGAGACTGGCAAGCATGTCCTTCATGTCGTTCAGCGATGCTGCGCCTTCTCCACTGACCAGAAACTTTGTTAGCCACCATCAGACATTCATTGCTACTGAACATATACCCTTTGAAACCAGCATGTTCCTCTAAGAATTTATTGAAGTCCGCCATGAGTTTATCAATAGCCTCTCGCATATGCATATGTCGCACATCTGTCCATACCGAGTCCGAATCTGAGAGAACCGCCACTTTGTCTTCGTATTCTCCCAGTGCAGTCTGAAATTTGTATCTACGGACCCAATGGTCAGGACCCAGTTGGCACAGCAACGCAATGTCAATTCAATGAATCGTGACCAATAACATACCGGTATTTCGTGCCATTGTCAATGGGTAACAAGTCATTAGCCATGGCTTGATACGTGAATTCGTGGAGGAAAGGCGCAAATGTGTCCATGGTACGGTCAGTAATGATGAGAACACCTCGCGGCCGCGTCGATTCGTTTTTCTAATTTTGAAGGAAATATCAGAAGCTATTAACCACGGTATAATAAAAATAAACATACAGGGAACTCGGGAGTAGCCTTCTTATATTCGTCCAATTCTTGTTGAACCATCCATGCCAGCACCTTCGTGGGATAGGAGCTTTCAGCTTCAGTTTCAGCACGCGCAGTGTCGCCTCTGGCTAACGTTGTTCTCCATCGTCCGCTGCCTTCGGAGGGAGGCGGACGGGACTCGGGAGGCGGTGCAAAGGGTCCCAAAGGTTTGTGATGAGGAGGTGCGTAGTAGCGGACCATTGGGTATTCCTCCAGGGTGACACAGAGGTTAAGAATACACCGGGCAACAAAGCGCAGGTCCTCTTCGGCGCGGACACGGGCACCGCGTAGGGCAGTTTGACTACGAGGGGGACTAAAGAGGCTGTAGAACATGGCAGGAGTATTGAGGGTGAATACTTGATTTTCGATGGCTGATAGATAGTGATCAAATTTCAGTCCTATAAAGCAAAGACTGAATACATACGCCAGAAATTCAGATATAGTTCCTTCAATGCCTTGAGATGGCGCTCTGCAGGAGAGCTCACAAGACGATTGACCAGAGCCTCAGAAAGACCTAACTGACGATCAGCATCGTGCTTTGCAGAGGCAATCATCAACTTCACCTTCGATGAAGAAGACATGTGCAGCGCTGTACTGCTCACGCCCATTAGAAAAATCGGCTATAATTCGGTCAACGTTCTGAGTTGTCGGCATCAGCATGTACAGTGCCTCGAACTGCTGGGGAGTACGGTTGGTGTTGATCGATTCGATAACTATTCACTCTGTGAACGATCGTCTTATGCATGAGGTAGCAAGCAAACATACGAGTAACATTCTCTTCAAGAATATCGAATTGTTTCAAAGTGGCACCCAGAAGCTTCTGAGCATGGTCATCGACAACCAAGACTTTCCACCTTCCTGGTGGATTGACAGAGCGGATTGCTTCAAGGAAACCTATATGAGTAGGTTATTAATCGTGTTCTTTATCAGTATCATCGACTAGAGATTTAACATACGATTGCGGACGGTGGTAATCAAAGAGGACATCAGGTTCACCGCCACATACGGTACGCAATCGGTAAGTGGTGATAAGCGCTTAACATAAGCAAGCGACGCTTGCGCCACTCACGTCGGTAATTACGATTATCCCTGTAGACAGCGCCCCGTTCTCCAATACATTCCAGAATCAATGTTTACACAATATAAAGTAACGTACATCCTTCGTATCCGGACACATAGACCCCAAGTTCACCACCCTTCAAAATCACCAAATCCAAGCTTCTTTTTCTTCTTCGTTTCTTGTCCAACATCCCCTCCTCCTCCACTTGCCGCCGGCGTCCCTTCATCTCTCAGCCGTTTCCCACTAACATTCAAATACCTCCCGACACCCCCGGTAGAACCTTTCCCCCCGAAAGCAGCATCGCCGCCGCCTATTCTTGTGCCAAACCAGTTCACATCATCGTTTGTCCCACTTTCTTTCTTTTTTACAGCATCGACCCCTCCGCCGGATTTTTCGGCTTCTGCGCGATGTGCCAGCTTTCTAGCCAGGCGTTGTTTGTATTCTTCGAAGGGGTCGTGATAACTAACCTCACAATTATTAAACACGGGAAGCCAAAAAAGTGAAATGTACGCACATCACGACTTCCTTAATTCGGACCGGTTTGCTTGGCCTCTCCGTCCCATCTTTTCTGGGTAAATTTTCTAGTGTATCCAGGATGTCCTCTCCTCCTACTAACTTGCCAAACACCGTGTGTTTGCCATCAAGATTCGGAGTCGGCTTGAATGTAATATAAAATTGTGAGCTAATATCATGGGTCGCATCAATATCTCAATATCGATGAAGAATGATTTTAGGCGCACGTATTCGTCGCAGGACCACGATTTGCCATTGCCACGACGCCTCGAGAATCATGTTTCGCTGCATTTTTGGCGTCAAATTCATCACGGAACGGTGTGCCCCAGTAAGACTGTCCACCCGAACCAGTTCCTGTAGGATCACCAGTTTGAATCTGGAAGAGACGGATAAATGATAGAAATCTGATCATTTGTTAAAAAGACTTGCCATAAATCCAGGAACGAGTCGATGGAATAAACAATTGTCGTACTTGCCCTGTCTTGCAAGCATCAAGAAATTATAACAGGTCTTCGGTGCCTTTTCGCAATATAGCTCCAAATTCAAACTGCCTCCACCCAGAGTTGTAACGACCCTCACGTACGCTCTCCTCTTTCCAACATCCTTCTCTTTTCCTTTGCCTTTTGGGGGGTTGGCAATTGCATCGTACATCAGTTCTTCTTCATCAAACAACGCTGTTGAGGATGCAGTGTGTGGGTCGACGGAGGTAGACGTTAAGGAAGCACCGGGAAGACCTGTTGAGTAGGGAGATGCATTCCATGGTAATGGCGCTTTCTTTTGCGTGCCGATAGGGGCAACACTGGGTTTTGCGACAGCCTTGTCTTTAGCAGCGTCTGGTTTTGGCGGGGCGGTGGGTACGGCGTGAGGGTTTTGCAGTGTAATCAGATCCTTTCTAGATAAGACCCGTCGGAAAATGGGTATGAATCGTGAAGTGCATCGCAGGGACTCACTTTTTACTAAAGTCGACATCAGCCACAAGATCTCTCCCACCGGTAACACTCTCGGCGAGAAAGACGTTGCCCGTCGTTGTTACTGCGACAATATGTGAATGCTCATTAAAGCGCTTGAAGGAGACTGGATCGTGTATTTCGCCTTTAGCATCACGGGTATAATGAAGAGTAATGAGGGAGGATGGCTCCAAGGTGGCTCCAGTGACGGGATGTTTGTTGTCGTGTTGCCTAAATCGAGGAAGAGAATAAACAACGAGCATATTAGAAGGATAATGAACGTACTTTAGCCAAGGGATGATGTTGACAAGGTCGAAAACAGTTCCCGTTCCGTCTTCATTCCTTGCGCAAACGGGATGCTCGAACGGCTGTAACGAAAGCGAGCAGCAGTCAAACGGTGTCAACGCCAATCGCGGTGCCTCTTGCTTCCTTTAATAATATATAAGCCAAACTGATGCGATATAAGATGGGTATCAGCTCACGCTTTAAATCCTGACGAACCAGCCGTATGTTGGCCCCATTGACCCGAATGTTCGGTATGTGTGATATACAACTTGTCATTAGATCCGTGACCCCTGTAGTTAGAATAACACGTCACCAATAGAAAAAAAACTTGGACTCGTTCTACTTACATTTGTGCTGTTGAGGAAGAGAGCAAACCTTGGGCTTACCTCAGCGCCAGCCACACCACCTTGCTAATTATAGTCATTCGTCATTCTAATCCTCTCCTCTCTTTCCCCCTCTTCTTTGTTTCTTAACGGGACTTAGGACAGTATGGGAAACAACAACTCTGCCCCACCAATGCCAAAGATAACGAAACGCGACCGAGCCATCCTTGAGTTCGTCTCTTTCCCAATGGTTTCTTCCATCGATTTCGGAGACCTAACACGTATGATCTAGTCTTAAAGTACAGCGTGATAACATCCGAAAGTATCAAACGAAAGTGAGAATTGCTTTGCTTCGCGGATATGGTGGACTCAAGGTCACGATACTTACATTAGATGTAGATCCAGACAGTCTTGGATAGGGAAGAAGAAGCTGCCAAAGCATTCCTTCGTGCAGGTCAGAAGGATCGCGCATTGCTTGCTCTTCGTCGGCGAAAATATCAAGAGTCGTTACTAGTGAAGACAGATGCGCAGCTGGAGAATCTTGAGGGGCTCGTGAGTGTTCCGCCATCGATTGCGTTTCGATTTAATCTGTAAGCTATCTGCAGGTTTCTACGATTGAATTCTCCCTTGTAGAGATGTCAGTATTACATGGCCTTCAGGAAGGGAATGCCGTTCTAGCCCAGATACACAAGGAGATGGACATCGAGAGCGTTGAGAAGCTTCTTTCTGAGACTCAAGAGGCTAGAGAATACCAACAGGTACAGCCTTTCCTCTCTATGCGTCACAATCTAACTCTACATATTTATTAGGAAATCTCGGATATGCTTGCGAGCTCAATGACGGCCGAAGACGAAGAGGCTGTTGAACAGCAAATGGCGGCCTTAGAGGCTGAAGCACTTCGGGCACAACTGCCAGCAATGCCGGACGTTCCTGTTCAAGTCAAGCTCCCGGATGTTCCAACGTCCTTACAGGTGGTGGAAGCAGGTGGATTAGCATTAACTGCATCTTCAATCGCCACGAGTCTCTGACAACATTCTTCCTCTACAGAAACGGAGCCCCAGCAGGAACGAACAAGTGTCGCAATGCCAGCTTAATTCTAACTTATACAATTTATCAGCCTATTTCCTTTGGGATGGACTTCTCGTCGTCCAGATTCTAATCTGCTGTTACCTTTTTTATTGTCGTTACGCTCTCTCCTCTCTGTACATACTGTGCAATATTATCCACTTGCTTCTTCAATTTATATTTCAATCAAGACATAACAACTGGTCGCGTAATATTTAAAGGAAGGGAGCAACTGAAAGTGTTGGTGACATTCAGTTGGCCGCACAAGAAAAAATTAGAAAAGATAATGACAACTGTGAGGTTCGAACTCACGCCCCGAAGGACCAGATTTCGGTTGTACCTAAGTCTGGCGCCTTAGACCACTCGGCCAAGTTGCCCTGGGAGAGTAGCGCTAATATTCTACTTCAATGATTCGGAGTAATATTTGTCACCCACCATAACAAGTTTGAACAACGCACGCTCCACCAGAGTAAAATTATGCAGTTCCTATATCGCTGCGGGCTAATCCTCGTCCTCAGCACAACCTATACTTCGCTTACCAAGCGACTCCCAAGATAGAATGGTGGCCATCAATGCTTCGCACAACTTACACTCTGGCGCACTTTCTGTGGTAGTGAAACGCAAAACAAAATCCGGCCAATGATAGCCAGGTCGAACCCGGATGTCCATCCACAACGCCAAAGCCCGCTTCGCCTCATCGACGGTCACATCCGTCTCCACGACGCACGTCCATGGTCTGTCCATTAGTATCTTTGCGCGAAAAATGAAGCAATCTTCCATGAGGTTGAGGGTCGGATCGTCAACTTTCGGGTACTCAAGTCCAGTGAAAACATGGAAGAGCGAAGAGACAACGAGCGCGCCTTCGGCGCGTATTGATGTGTCTCTGTTGCGAAGAGGGTCTTCGCCCTCCACTAGGGCATACTCGAAATCCGCGACCTGGATATTGTCCGATTCATCGATAAACTGCACAAATATCACGTCAACCAAAACGGGGGCGAGAAGGAGTGGCTAAATGATCGCACAATGTTATATGGTCCAATATCCCGGTGGTATATCTTGTGTCTGATAAAACAAGTGAGACAATGTCTCCACAAATATACAAACGGAGAACCAACCGTAAGGAGAGATCATCGACCACCATCATTAGTTGAGCAACCCATTTTGCTTTGACACTCTTTTGAGCGGTCCAATTTCCCTTGGGGTAGAAGGGCATAGTAAAGCCAACGACCTTATCGTCCTCATTAACGACAATTTGCAGGAGAGGGACAATATGCTGATGACTCTTGAGAGAGAGCATCGTTCGTATCTCGTTGCCTCTGCGCTGGACGTCCTCCCATAGAGTAATAACTTTGAAAATAGCCCTCCAGTGACCAACCACATAGATTTGACGGTATATAGCACCAGTCACGTCAAGATCGGGCTGCAAACTCGTGGCAGCAGAAAGAGGAAAATCTCGGCGAGATTCAAAGCGGGCTGGGGGACCTCCTAGATAACTCTCGTCCCGAAAGTGCGTCCATTTTCCTCCGAGCAAACGCAAAACGTTGTCATCTCCCATTGAGTCAGCGTGAGGGAACGCATCCCCGAAAGGGTCAGTGCCTTCGCCGTATGGTAGACCTCTCGCGTGGTTGTCGGAATTGTCTGGAGCGGGATAATCCACCCTGAACCATCGCTGGCGAGCGTGGTCGTAGACATGATGTTGGATCTCTGTGTCTAGTCGGTCGTAGCTATTGCTCGTCAGACGGTGTTCGTCAGTGTAAAGTGCATCAAAGTTGGGCGGAGCGAGGTGAAGGCATTCAGCGGATCGATCTTCGAGCTCATCACTTTCGCCCATCGACCTTCAACTAGGAGTACTGGTCCAAGCTAAAGAGGGCTCGCATAAATCCACCTCCAAACGCTGCGAGCGCCTATCTTTGTCACTTGCCATAAACACGCTTACACGGACGAACTCCTTCACCATGTCAGGCTACAACTATGATGTCATCTCTTCTCTTGTTCTTCCTCGCAGAGATAAGGAACCCGATGGCGCCCCCGAGTCCCTTGTTGGCCGCATAGACCCAAGAGAAATGGGTTCCAGAGTCCAACGACAGGTTCCCAAGGATCTCCAAAAGAAGAAGAAATCCGACGAGGATCATGTTCCGAAACGAAAAGCTCATACCCACAAAAAGTGACTGGACAGCACCTACAGTGTACCCTGCACAAAATTTAAACTAGAGGTATTTTGTGGGACTGTAAAGGAAGCATAATGCAGCAAATAGAGCTTAGAAACCCTTATCTAAAACTCAATATTTGCCAATTTATAAATATTTTTCTGTTGAGAACTTTTTTGAAGTTCTCCTGGGATATTTTTTGGAGACCAAGGGAGATCTAGATCCAATACTTATAATAATTCTCTACAAAAGTAGCATAGAAATCCTTAGCTCATTTGAAGCTATTCAGATGCTGCAAAACCACTATTCCAGTGAAATTCTTGTGAATTTGGCCAAATTTGGACTAAAATCCACATATTGGAGCAACTGTGCAACATTAAGCAGTGGTTTTGAGATAAGGGTTATTATACCAGTTTCATAAAGAATTTCTCGAACTGTTAGGTGGTAATATCTTTGTACTCAAAAAAATAGTGGGACAGTATAAAAATGTACTGATACATCTAAAAATTTCCCAAACAGTCAGTTGCAATTTTTAGGTCATGATTTCTATGTGGCATATGTAGTAATACAACCAATGCATACCCTCATAAATAATGATGGAATGAAATCCTGAATGTGGCTGAGAATTACACTTGATATTGTGTCTGTTACTTTTTGTGGGTATGAGTACTAGTACATTTAAATTATTTGGAAACTAAAAAATTGGGATTTGGTGGAGTTTGCCAAACACCATTGACTGGTATGTTATCTGTCACCAAATATATTATCTACCATGAGTAGAGCATAATATGAGGGACCTGCAGATGCATTCATAGATAATACCTGTGAGTGTGACATAGTCTCAAGGAGACTGTCACCTCCCTCTGTGATGGTGGGACCAACAGGTACCTGCAAAGGTGCCTAAGTGTTAGGGGTCGACTCTGGAGGAAGACTGGAGTTGGGATGTTCAGAGTTGGGTTGGAGGATGTCAACAGGTAATCGGGGGGGGGGGGGGTAACAGGTAGGACTTGGCTTCAACTTATGTGTTGCACCCACTCATACAATTAGCAGTATG
>Ga0157379_10000809_pt1 | contig 25373 bp, 22 predicted proteins | sample S25metaG_FD_121802 | JGI IMG/M metagenome (GOLD analysis project Ga0157379, IMG submission 121802) | Switchgrass rhizosphere microbial communities from Kellogg Biological Station, Michigan, USA - S2-5 metaG | ecosystem: Host-associated > Plants > Roots > Rhizosphere > Soil | place: USA... | reverse complement strand
TTCAGCGCTCTCCTGAAACGTGTCGCGGGCGGCGAACTCCTTGACGTCGCGCAATCGACGCGGGCGTTTGGTGCGATCATGGCGGGAGAGGTAAGCGATGTTCGCCTCGCCGCGTTCGTCGCCGCGATCGCAGCGCGTAAGCCCTCAATAGATGAGATCGTCGGCGCGGCGCGGGCCCTGCGTAGCGCGATGAAATCGATTGAAGCCAGTCCCTATGCGGTTGACCTGTGTGGCACAGGGGGCGATGGCATCGGCACCCTAAACATTTCGACCGCCTGCGCGTTCGTGGTCGCAGCGTGCGGAGTTCCCGTCGCCAAGCACGGGAATCGGAACATGTCCTCGAAGAGCGGTACTGCTGACTGTTTGGAAGCGCTGGGCGTGAGCATCGATCTTCGTCCCGAGGGCGCAACACGGTGTCTGCGCGAGGCGGGTCTGTGTTTTCTCTTCGCGCAATCCTTTCATCCGGCCATGAAGTACGCCGCAACGGTTCGGCGCGAACTCGGCTTCCGCACCATTTTCAACTTACTCGGCCCCTTGACGAATCCGGCGCGCGTGCGTCGGCAACTCGTGGGTGTTTATGACAAGCAGTGGACTGAAACTCTTGCCGAGGCTTTGGGACGACTTGGGGCGGAGCGCGCATGGGTTGTGCATGGCGATGGCATGGATGAAATCGCAATCTCCGGACCGACCCGGGTCGCGACACTCATGGACGGTAAGGTTTCGGTGCGCGACATCGGGCCCGAGGATGCCGGTTTGAGCTGGTCGCCATTGCAAGCGCTCGCTGGCGGCTCCGCAACGGAAAATGCTGCTGCACTCCTGCGCCTGCTCGACGGCGAGACCGGTGCCTACCGTGATGTTGTGGTTATCAATTCTGCCGCTGCGCTGGTCGTTGCGGGCAAGGCTGCAGAGCTCAAGGAGGGCGCTGCCTTGGCTGCGACGGCCATCGATACTGGTGCAGCCAAGGCGAAGTTGGACAAATTGATCGCGGTTTCGAGCGCCGCAAAATGACGATCCTGAACGATATCGCGAGCTATAAGCGCGACGAGGTGGCTGCCGCAAAGTTGCGATTGCCGCACCCTGCCGTGGAAAAACTGGCGGGCGCAATGGACGTTCCGCGTGGCTTTCTCGACGCTCTTGAAAGAGCGCGCACGGCCCAACGCGTCGGACTCATAGCCGAGATCAAAAAGGCCAGTCCATCGAAGGGACTGATCCGCGGCGACTTCGATCCTGCCTCGTTGGCACAGTCCTACGAGAAAGGCGGCGCCACGTGCCTCTCTGTTCTCACCGACACTCCGTCTTTCCAAGGTGCCCCGCTGCATCTCGGCCAAGCGCGCACCGCAACGAAGCTTCCGGTGTTGCGCAAGGACTTCATGCTCGATCCCTATCAGGTCACCGAGGCGCGGGCCTGGGGCGCGGACTGTATCCTGATTATCATGGCGCTCGTGGATGACTGCACGGCCGACGCACTCTACACAGCGGCAAGTGGTTGGAAGATGGATGCGCTGTTTGAGGTCCATGACGAAATCGAACTCGATCGGGCAGTTGCGCTAAAGGCCCGCATCATTGGCATCAACAATCGCGATTTAAACACGTTTGTCACGGACATTGGCGTAACACTTCGACTGGCGCCGAAAGTACCTACGGGTACCCTGATCGTTGCAGAAAGTGGCCTCAGTGCGAGCGACGAGCTCAACCGGCTTGCTGACGTCGGAGTAACCACTTTTTTGATCGGCGAAAGCTTGATGCGGCAAGCCGACGTCGCTGCCGCGACAGCGAGATTGATAGGCGTTAGAATTCGCCCATGACCAAACTGACACATTTGGATGAGCACGGCGCAGCGCGCATGGTGGATGTGTCGAAGAAGGCCGCGACCGAACGCGAAGCCGTCGCCGAAGCCACAATCATCTTGTCTATCGCCGCATTTGATGCGGTGACAAGCGCAACTGCACAAAAGGGAGACGTGCTAGCCGCAGCCAGGATTGCGGGCATCATGGCAGCAAAAAAAACCAGTGAGCTGATCCCGCTCTGTCATTCGATTCCACTGGCAAGGGCGGCCATCGAGTTCGAGCCAGATGCGCGACGAAACGCCATCCGCATTGTGGCAAGTGTAAAAACATCGGCGCAAACGGGCGTGGAGATGGAGGCGCTCACGGCGGCCGGCATCGCGGCGCTTACGATCTACGACATGACGAAGGCCATAGACAAAGGCGCGGTGATTGAAGGCTTGCGGCTCTTATCGAAATCGGGCGGCAAAAGCGGCGACTTCGTTGCCAAGACGTCCAAACCGGCAACGCCTACCGGCGAATCAACACGGGCGCGCTCGCGCGTGCGTCCCACCGCACTGATGGCAGCGACAGCTGCTTCGCCGCAGCGTCCTGAGCCTGCCCCTGCCCGCGAAGCATTCCGCACTTTCATGACGTCGCGGCACCTGCGTGCCACGCAATGGGCCAAGGCTGCCAATGTGCCGGCAGCACAGATCTACGCTTATCTGACCGGCAAGGTGCGCGTGCTGCCTGGCGACGTCGCCGAACGGTTGGCACGGGCGGCGAAATCTCGCGTTGAAGACATGTTTCGATGATCTCAGTCGACGAAGCAGTGACGCGGATCATGTCGGCGTTCACCCCACTTGAGCCGGAACCAATTGCGGTTGGCGCCGCGGCCGGTCGCGTGCTCGCCGCAAACGTACTGGCCAAATTGGACCAGCCACCCTTTCCGGTGTCCTCGATGGATGGCTACGCCGTGCGATCCGTCGACGTCACGCAAGCCGGTGTCATGCTGAACGTCATCGGTAGTGCGCCGGCTGGCCATCCCTTCGCCGGGCGTATCGATCCTGGACAGGCCGTTCGAATCTTCACGGGCGGTGTGGTTCCGGAAGGCGCCGATGCGATTGTCATCCAGGAAGACACAACGGCTGACGGCACCAAGGTTACGTGCCAGGTGGCTGCGCAGAAGGGTCGACACATTCGTGTAGCCGGTCTCGACTTCAAGTCGGGCGAATGCATCGGCGAGACAGGACATCGGCTGACCGCACGCGACCTTGCGCTGATCGCTGCGGGTGATGTGTCTCTTGTAAGTGTCTGTCGTCGTCCGAAGATCGCGCTCGTTGCGACGGGCGATGAACTCTCGTTACCGGGTGCAGCGCGTAAGCCCGGTGGAATTGTCGCATCTTCGGGTTACGCGCTGTCGGCGCAAATTTCGGCTTGGGGGGGCGAGCCGACCGATTTGGGAATACTGCCCGACACCTCCCAGGCAGTCGCCAGCATCGCAGAGAAGTCACAGGGCGCTGATCTCATCGTAACGCTTGGCGGTGCGTCCGTCGGAGACCATGACCTGATCCAGAAAGCACTCGGCCCGAAGGGATTTGCACTGGATTTTTGGAAGATCGCAATGCGACCCGGCAAGCCTTTGATCTTCGGCAGACTGGGCAAGACACCTCTGCTTGGACTGCCAGGCAATCCGGTGTCCACACTCGTATGTGCGCTGCTGTTTCTGAAGCCGGCCATCGCCGCCATGCTCGGACTGTCCGCGCCGACCACGACGTCAACGGCTAAGCTCATGACTGACCTCAAAGAGAATGACGGTCGCCAGGATTACGTTCGAGCAAAGCTGGAAATTGTGAACGGCGAGCGCTGCGTCAGACCTTTCGCCGTCCAGGATTCTTCGATGTTGAGCACGTTTGCGCAGGCAGACGCGCTCATCGTGCGCGCCGTCCACGCACCCCGAGTTGCGGCAGGCGAATCGGTTTCCATTTTGCTGCTCGAGTGAATGTGCGGTTCGGTTGGATTTACCGTCGAAGCGCAAAATCAGGCTCTATTCGCCGCATTTTGCGCGTTGACGCTCGAATAGAACTAAAGTAGAACGATTCTCCATGTTGCGGCTTTGTTCGCCCTGATTTGGGCTCGACTTTGGAAAGACATGGAATCCATGCTGACACGAAAACAATACGAACTTTTGATGTTCATCCACGAGCGCGTGCGGGAATCTGGCATCCCCCCCTCCTTCGACGAAATGAAGGATGCGCTCGATCTGAAGTCCAAATCTGGCATACACCGGCTCATTACGGCGCTCGAGGAACGCGGCTTTTTGCGTCGAATGGAAAAACGGGCTCGGGCCTTGGAAATCGTGAAGTTGCCCGACAATGTGTCTGAAACGTTGCGTCCGGCCACCACACGCAGTCAATCGCTGCGCCCGGTCGCCCGCCATGGTCGCGGGGAAAGCCGGATCTCGTCTGACGCACGTACCGCTGGCAGCCCACGGCGCGCAGTCGGCGACGGCGAGAGTGCGGTGAATGTACCTCTCGTTGGCCGTATTGCTGCCGGCACGCCCATTGAGGCATTGCAGAACAAGGTTGGTGAGGTGCCGGTCCCCGGCGGCATGATCGGACGCGGCGATCACTACGCGCTCGAAGTGACCGGGGACTCCATGATCAACGCTGGCATCCTTGACGGCGATACCGTCATCATCCAGGAAGCCGACATGGCGAATACAGGCGAGATTGTCGTGGCACTGGTTGACAACCAGGAAGCCACGTTGAAGCGCCTGCGTCGGCGCGGCGACTCGATCGCGCTGGAGGCGGCAAATCCCGCATACGAAACCCGGCTCTACGGCGCGGATCGCGTGCGAATTCAAGGAAAGCTTGTCGGTCTTATCAGACGATACTGAGGGCGCCGCGGCTTCGACGGCGCACTCCATGGTCTGCGACCACGATAGTGTTCGACCGATTCGGACCGCCAAGTCGGCCCGAGCCAGATGGCATATCCGCCGCCTCGGGACACTTCAAAAGTGTCAAAGACTAGTTTGGGACCGATGCAAGCTCCTCGTACGGGCGTTGCACTGACAACCACATCGGCTCGCGCACAGTCCTCGGACAACGCTTCGGGTCTGAATACGTTGGCAATCCGCGTTCCGTCCGACGCCTTTGCTATGCAGCCAAATGCGTCGCAGCGTACACCGTCTGCGATGGTTGCGACGGCGGCCTCGGCGACGCGCTCATCGCCATCGCGTTTGAGCCATTCATTTACAGAATATTTGTCCCGTGCCGGCCTGAACAATTTCAAGGATCCATCCGACGTTCGGATCGCAACAGTCAATCCATCCCGCCCGATCAGCAAATCGGGCTGCTCAGTCCAATAGGCGAAAGCTATTCCCGCCAGAAGCGGAACCAGGCCAAGCCAGCGCCAACTTCGCCGCCAAAGACCCATCCAGAGACCGCCGAAAGACACCAGTGCGAGCGCGCTCACTGGCCAGGCCGGCATGACAGACACTGCGCCAGGAAGGCCCGAAACCCAGCGCCCAACCACCAGCATGAACTCGATGCCCCATCCCAAGACACGCAGTGGCCACGCATCGAGACCCAGCGGCATCAAAAAAACCGATAATGCCGCGGCAGGCATTGCGATGAATCCCATGATTGGCATCGCGAGCAAATTGCCGAGAACTGCATAGTGCGTGGCACGATCAAAGTGATAAATCGCATAGGGAATTGTTGCGATGCTTCCGACGAAACTCGTCGTCGCGATCCCTTTCACATACTGCCGGACATGTCGAAAGGCCGACGCGCCCGCGTCATGTCGCTCGCGCGTCGCCTCCCACTCGGCCACGGCAATTAGACTCATGACCGCGCCAAAGGACATCTGGAAGCCAGGCTCGATCAGGCTTTCGGGTCCGAGGAGCAGGATAATAGTGGCGGCCAACGCCAATGATCTCATTGAAATCGCCGGACGGTCGAGAAGGATTGCAATAAGCATCATCGCGAGCATGACGAAAGCCCGCGTTGAAGCCGACGAGGCGCCACTGATCATCAGATAGAATGCCGAACTGAATAGCGCGGCAAAGGCGGCCCATTTCTTGATCGGAAAGCGCAGCGCGATGGCCGGTATGGCGGCTAACACGGCGCGCACTACCCAGAACAGCCCCAGTCCCACAAGCGCCATGTGCAGGCCCGCAATGGCCAGAACATGCGCCAGGCCGGCGTCACGCAGCGCCTGTTCATCGCTCTCTGAAATCGCGCTGCGGTTACCGGTAATCAGCGCAGACGCAATGCCGCCTGTGCTACCTGGCAGAATGGCGTGGATGCGCGCTGTCATCCGTGCGCGCAGTTTTGCGATGAACAAGGCACTCCAATCACGCGTCGTTGGCTCATCGCGCTGGTTCATGGGCTGAGTGCGGCCAAACGCATATCCGACGCCACCCAATCGCAAATAGTACGCTGCGCGGCCGAAATCATAGGCGCCGGGGGCGGCGGGAGAAGGTGGCGGCGACAAGACCGCCGTCACATGCAGCCAGCTTCCGGGCCGCGGTAGCGTTGTCTGAGATCGCACCGAAATGCGAACGCGTGCAGGCATGTCGCGTGCCGACAATGTCCGCGCCTGCAATTTGCCTAGAACAATCCGAACACCTTTGCCGCGCAGCTCGGAACCTTCTACCTGGCCATCTATTCCAAGGGGACCGATGCGGTGGGTCAGTATGGGCGCGGCAACCATCTCGGTGCGCAGCTTCGCCACTCCAAATCCGATCGCCAGTGCGGCACCGAGTGCCAGAAATGCTCGTAGCGGAGCGTTTTCGCTACACGAGGCCCCAAAGACACATGCCAGCGCGCCAAGCGCCGCGATGCCTGCCCAGGCGAGCGAGGGCTCGACCGGCAACGAGAAATAAAATGCAATGCCCGTCCCCAGCGCGACGGGCAACCAGAGTGGCCAGCGTTCGCGCTCGCTCAGCGCCATCGCCGCAAGGCCCGTCAAAGATTCGTGAACCGCACGCCGCCAGTTGGCGGTGGCGGATGGAACTAACCGCCGAAACTGCGGAAGCAGGCCTACCCCCACGGGATTCCGTTTGCTAGAAGCTCACACAGCCGCAAACGCCGGCCCCACCTATGCAAGCACAATGGTAGATAACAGGAAACCCGTCGTCCGTTTCGCGCCGTCGCCCACCGGCTATCTGCACATTGGCGGCGCCCGTACGGCGTTGTTCAACTGGCTGTTCGCCCGACACACCGGCGGGACCTTTCTGCTGCGTATCGAAGACACCGACCGGGAGCGTTCGACGCCGGAGGCCGTGGACGCAATCCTCAAAGGCATGGAGTGGATGGGCTTGGATTCGGATGGCCAGACGGTCTACCAGTTCGCTCGCGCCGCTCGACATCGCGAGATTGCAGAACAATTACTCGCCAAGGGAATGGCCTATCGTTGTTTCGCGACCGCAAATGAACTCGAGGAAATGCGCGCACAACAGAAAGCACAAAAGCTTCCGCAACGCTACGATGGCCGATGGCGCGATCGTGATCCATCAGAGGCGCCGAGCGGCGCACCTTACGTTGTGAGACTAAAGTCGCGGCAAACAGGAGAAACCGTTGTAAATGATGTCGTGCTTGGTGACGTGCGTTATGCCAACGACCAGCTTGACGACATGGTCTTACTGCGCAGCGATGGCACACCGACTTACATGCTTGCCGTGGTGGTCGATGATCACGACATGGGCGTGACGCATGTCATTCGCGGCGCCGACCATCTGAACAACGCGGCGCGGCAGCTCCAGATCATTGAAAATGTCGGATGGCCGATTCCGGTTTATGCCCACGTGCCGCTCATACACGGGCCGGACGGCGCCAAGCTTTCGAAGCGCCACGCCGCATTGGCCATCGAAGCCTATCGCGACATGGGGTATCTGCCAGAGACTATGCGCAACTATCTGTTGCGCCTTGGCTGGAGCCACGGCGATGACGAAATCATTTCGACGCAACAGGCAATCGAATGGTTTAATCTGGAGAATATCGGCAAAAGTCCGGCCAGGATGGACTTCAAGAAGCTCGATAATCTCAACGGGCACTATATCCGTGAGAGCAGCGACGACGCATTGTCGGCGGAAATCGTGCACCTGCTGGCCCGCGAGACGCCGCCACGTGTCTTGAACATGAGCGCGCGCCAGAGGTTGACCAGGGCAATGCCCGGTCTGAAGGAGCGCGCTAAAACTCTGCTCGAACTGGTTCAAGCCGCCGAGTTCTTGTACACTGACGGTCCCCCGCGCCTAGACGCCGCCGCCGAAAAGCTTCTGCCCCGTGACGCTCGTGCCTTGCTGGCCAAAGTCATTCCTGTGCTCAACGCGACAGACTGGTCAGGGCAGGCCCTAGAGGCGGCGACCAGAAGCTTTGCCCAAGCCGCGGGGCTCAAGCTCGGGCAGGTGGCGCAACCGCTGCGCGCGGCTCTGACGGGCAAGACGGCATCTCCACCTCTTTTTGAGATGATGGCGGTCCTCGGTCGCGAAGAATCCCTTGTTCGACTGGGGGCTTATGCCGCCTGATGAATAAATGGAAAGCTCGAATAGCGCCATCGGGTGGTGACGCAATTGGCTGACATTGCTTATAGTTGCTGCAGCGCAAGATAATCCCGTCAGCCCCGCTTCCTCGCGACCTTCAAGGAGCCCCTTCATGAGAGAGAGCAAGATCAAACCGGTGGGCTCGGCCACTTTGACCTACAAGAACAAATCATTTGAGCTGCCGGCGTTCAGTGGCTCGGAGGGGCCCGAAGTCATCGACATTCGCAAGCTCTACGGCGAGGCGGACGTCTTTACGTATGATCCCGGCTTCACATCGACGGCAAGCTGCGAGAGCGACATCACGTTTATCGATGGCGAGAAGGGTGTGCTGCTCTATCGCGGTTATTCGATCGACCAGTTGGCCGAGCACTCTAATTTTTTGGAAGTTTGTTATCTGTTGCTGCACGGCGACCTGCCGAACAAGGCGCAGATGGCCAAGTTCGACGAGGCCATCACGTTTCACACGATGGTGCACGAACAGCTGGCGCAGTTCTTCCGCGGTTTCCGACGCGACGCTCATCCGATGGCCGTGATGTGTGGCGTTGTGGGCGCCTTATCAGCATTCTATCACGACTCCACGGATATCAATGATCCGCGTCAGCGCGAGATCGCCAGCCATCGGCTCATCGCCAAAATGCCAACGCTGGCAGCGATGGCTTACAAGTACACAATGGGTCAGCCTTTTGTGTATCCGCTCAACACGCTCGGCTACACCGAAAACTTCCTACGCATGACTTTTTCGGTGCCGGCCGAAGAGTACAGAGTCAATCCGGTTCTGGCCAAGGCGCTCGACACGATATTCATATTGCATGCCGATCACGAACAAAACGCCTCCACGTCGACGGTGCGTTTGGCCGGCTCATCGGGAGCAAATCCGTTCGCCTGTATCGCGGCCGGAATCGCCTGCCTCTGGGGACCCGCCCATGGCGGCGCCAACGAGGATGCTCTCAAGACGCTTGAGCAAATTGGCTCCGTCGACCGCATCGACGAGTTTGTGAAGCGGGCGAAGGACCCGAATGACAATTTTCGCCTGCCGGGTTTCGGCCACCGTGTGTACAAGAACTATGATCCACGCGCCAAGGCGATGCAGATCCAATGCCACAAGGTACTAGACGAAATCGGGCATCACGACGACGCCACTTTGAAAGTAGCCATGGCGCTGGAGAAGATTGCGCTGGAAGATGACTATTTCGTGCAGCGGAAGTTATATCCCAACATCGACTTCTATTCCGGAATAACCCTTCGCGCACTTGGCTTTCCCATGAGCATGTTCACGGCATTGTTCGCGCTGGCGCGAACGGTCGGCTGGATCGCGCAATGGAAGGAAATGCTGGAAGATCCGCACCAGAAGATCGGCCGGCCCAGACAAATCTATACCGGTAAGAAGCTGCGAGAATACACACCGCTGTCAAAGCGCTGATTGCCGCCGGCGTCCGACGAAGTCGACGATCGCGCGCGCCGCGCGGAGCGACGGCGCTTCGTCGCCCTGGCCTAACAACTTTGTGGCCTGATCCAGATCGGCACGCTGCGCCGCGGCCGCGTCTGCGTCAGTCAAAAGACGTACGACCGAATCCGCCAACGCCGTTGGCGACGCCGCGTTTTGCAGGAACTCCGGCACGGCGCGTCGCTCCAGCAGGAGGTTCACCAGCGTGATCAACGGCAGGAGAATCAGTGGTCGTACCAAGGTGAAGGTGAGCCAACCGACGCGGTAGGCGACCACCATCGGTGTGCGCGCAAGAGCCAGCTCGGTCGTGACGGTTCCCGACGCCGCAAGCGCGACGTTTGCCGCATCAAAGGCAGCGAATTTGTCTTCGTCGCCTTCCAGGACGTGGAGCCGCGTGGGCCAGTTGGTGGATTCTCTTTTTACCCTCTCGGCGACATGAGGAACCGTCGGCAATACTGTGACTAGACTCGGCACGCGCTTTGCAATCTCTGAGACTGCGGCTCGAAACACGGGTAAAATGAAGCGAATTTCGCTGGAACGGCTACCAGGCAATACAACTAACAGCGGCGCGTCGGCATCGATTTCCAACCTGGCGCGCAACTGGGTACCACCACGCATCATGGTGGCGCGTTCAATCACCGGGTGACCGACAAACACTGTATGGAGTCCGTACTTCTCGAAGAAAGGCGGCTCAAACGGCAGGAGCGCGAGCAACAGATCAAAGTTGCGCGCCATCGCGCGCGCGCGATAGGCCCGACTGGCCCAAACTTGCGGCGCGACATAGTCGATGGTGCGCAGCGTCGGATCGAGACGCTTGAGCCGTCTGGCAATGCGATGGGTGAAGTCAGGACTATCTATCAGCACAACGGCGTCGGGGCGCGTCGCGATCGCAATATCGCAAATCTCGCGGACCCGCCGAAGAATGACGGGTATCTTGGGGACGACTTCACGCAATCCCATGACTGCGGTGTCGTCGAGCGGAAAAATCGTCTCCAAGCCCTGCGCGGTCATTGCGCGACCGCCGACGCCAGTGATTCTCAAGCCGTTTGGCACAATCGCCTTGAGAGCGGCCATGAGCTGACCGCCCAGTTGATCTCCCGACGGTTCGCCGCAAACGAGCATTAGTGACAGCGGCTGTTGCGGGAGGGTGCTCACGAGGTCTCGACACCGACAACAAATATGCCAAGAGCGTCCGCGGATTTGGCCACGGCCGCCCGGTCTAGAACCAGTGCCGTATGAGCTTCGACCGCGATACCGGCCAGCCCGGCCGCTGCAACATGTTCAACGGTCGCTGCACCGATGGTTGGCAGGTCCGTCTTGCGATCTTGCATTGGCTTGAGGGCCTTTACCAAAACGCCCCGCCGTCCGCTGTTTTCGCGAGCCATCGCGCGCGCGCGCAGCCGGAAGAGCATGGCGTCGGTTCCGTCGCTTCTCTCCATCGCCACTATCTTGCCTTCTCTAACAACCACCGCCTGACCGACATCGTGTGCACCATGTTCGCGCGCCGCAGACAGTGCAATTGTGATGTCGGATGCGTCTTGCGGCGTTGGGTTGACGTGGCCCAAGGGCCCGACAGGAATCTGCAATAGCGGCGCAATTTCAGCGACCCCTTTGACTGTCAGTCCTTCACGTTCGAAAAGGCTCACCATGGCGTCGAGCAAGGTATTGTCGCCGCCGCGCATCGCCCATAGTACCGGAAACAACCATGACAAGCCCTTCAAGTCATAGCGAAGTTTCAGGAAGTCCGGCCGCGCCACATAGCCAGCGAGTACAACCTCTTCGCACGCATTGATTCGCAGTAGCGCCAGAGTTTTGCCGATCTGCCCCATCGACAACCAGGCATGAGGAAAGCTTGCGACCCAGTCTCCGGTCATGCCGCGCAGGGCCAACACGAATACCGTTCGCCCTTCTGCCTGGGCGCTGATCGCGATGGCACGCGGTAACTCGCCTCCGCCGGCAATAATCCCAAGCGCCGGCAGCGCCATCAGAACTTGTCCACGCTGACGCCACGCTGACGGGTCAGGCAAATAGGCTGTTTGTGCTCAGCGAGAATGAATTCGACGATTTCTTTCACCTGCACGACGTTGGGCCAGCGCGCGAGGGCTGCACGTGCGCGGTCTTCGAGTGACCCTGCGGTTTCCAGAAAGATGGCACGATGCGCTCCGCGCACCGCATGAATCGACTCGCGATCGAGTCCGCGACGCTTCAAGCCGATGAGATTGAGACCCGCCAGTTCAACGTGATCACCAAAGGCCATGCCATAGGGAATGACATCGCGATTGACGCCGGTCACCCCACCGATCATCGCGCCTTTTCCCACCCTGCCATGTTGCTGAACAGCAACCAAGCCGCCCAAAATGACGCCCTGCCCGATCTCGACGTGCCCTGCTAGCGTGGCGCTGTTGGCAAATGTGACGTCATCGGCGACATGGCAGTCGTGTCCGATATGGCTGTAGGCCATGAAGTAGCCGTTGTTGCCGACCTTCGTTACGCCGCCACCAATGCGGCTGCCGCAATTCATTGTCACCGCCTCGCGCACCACGCAGTCGTTTCCGATCAGGAGCTTGGCTTGCGGAAACGCATCAGTGCGTATCTGTCCCTCTCCACCCAGAACGGCGTGCGGATGAACAATGGTGCGGTCGCCAATGCGGGTGTTGCCGCTAACCACGACGTGCGAAATAAGACGCACCCCCTCGCCGAGTACGGCGTGGCGTCCAACCACACAGAATGGGCCAATCTCGACGCCAGCGCCGAGCCAGGCACCATCCTCGACAATCGCCGACGCATGCACGGCCATTGTCAGCTCGGATCGTCGGTGCGGATCATGGCGCTAAACTCCGCTTCGGCACACAGCGCATCGCCGACAAAGGCCTGACCTTCAAATTTCCACACCGGGCCGCGGTGCTGAATCGCCTTTACCGGGAAGCGGAGCAAGTCGCCGGGAAACACAGGCTTGCGAAACCGTGCCTTATCTATGCCCATAAAAAAAACGCGCGGCGTTTGCTTCAACGCCAACGAGTAGGAGACAAGTGCGCCCGCTGTTTGAGCCAACGCCTCGACGATCAGTACGCCCGGCATGACGGCATAGTTTGGAAAGTGCCCTGCAAAATGCGGTTCATTGAAACTGACGGCCTTGTAACCGACTGCGCTCGTGAACGGAACGATCTCCGTCAGACGTTCGACGAACAGAAACGGTGCTCGATGCGGCAGAAGCTGCTTGAGCTGCTCCACATCCAAAGTTGTCTCGGAGTGTCCACTTTCACCCATTTCCGCTCTGTTTCGGCCTCTTCGCCAAATTCGTCAATGCATGTATTTCACGAATCCATTCGCGTACCGGCTTGGCGGGCTGGCCACCATAGTCAACACCGCCAGCATAGTCGCTTCCGGGCGCGGTTGCGGACCGGGCGGCGATACGTGCTCCATTTCCGATGCGCGTGTGGTCGCCGATGCCAACTTGTCCGCCTAAGACGACAAAATCTCCAAGATCGCAACTCCCGGAAATGCCGACTTGACCCACGACGATGGCATGGCGGCCGAGACGCGTGTTGTGTCCGATCTGAACCAGATTGTCTATTTTGGTACCTTCGCCGATGATCGTATCGCCAAGCGCGCCGCGATCAATTGTTGTGCAGGCGCCGATTTCCACGCGGTCTTGCACGATCACGCGTCCCAATTGCGGGACCTTTTCATGCCCTGACGCCCCTGAAGCGAAACCAAACCCTGGTTGTCCGATTTGAGCGCCAGGCAGAACCAATACTTCGTCACCTAGATAGGCATTGGCGATGGTGCAATTGCTACCGATCTCGCACCTTTTTCCGATCGCTACCCCTCGCCCGACCACGGTGTTTGGTCCGACCCGCGTATTGTCGCCAATCTCAGCCCCAGGACCGACAACGACGCCAGGCCCAAGCGTGACGTGCACGCCAATCGAGGCCGAGGGATCCACCGAAGTTTGTTGGGACCAAGCGACTAAGCTGGACTCGGGATAGAACAGGCGCGCCGCCGCGGCGAATGCATGCTGCACCGACTCGCATGGTATAGCGGTGAGGCCCACGCGCATTTCGAACGCTTTGTTGGAATTGGCCGGAACGAAACAAAATCCGGCGCTCGTACGCGCAAGTTCCGCCGTCAACGACGCGCCGGCGCCTGAAAAAAATGTCAACTGTTGCGGACCGGCACCCGCCAGACTTGCAAGGTCGAGAATTTTTGCCGCTCCGTCTGAACCAGGGGGCAGCGGCGCTCGCGCCGAAACACACACTTCCGCCAAGGTGAATGGGCCCCGATTGTCATAAAAGCGAGGATCGGCCATTCGGCGATATCGCCCCCTATTGCGGTGCAGCTGCTCCCGGTGGCAGCGGCGTCAATACGACCTTCACAGCCGGCAACTTCTGATTCAATCGGCCGATCGCTGCCCCTGTCACGTCGACGTCAACCGTGCCTAGTACGACGGCATTTCGGTCGAGGAGTAGGTTGGCGCCCCGTTCATTCATGATCGCCTGCAGGATCGGCCCCAATGCCTGTTCGACTTGTTGACGTGCCTTTAGCACCCCGCCCTGTATGAGACCCTGCTGCTGCTGGGCATCGCGTTGCAGGGCTGCTTGCTTTGACTCAAACGCCTTGATCTTGGCGGCCTTGACAGAGGGCGATAAAATGGCGAGTTGCTGCTGCAATGCGCCGCCTTCCGCTCGCAACGCGCTGGCCCGGCCCTTCAGACCATTTTCAGCGGCGATCGTTAATGCCTGGACCTGCTTCATGATTCCTTGGCCAACCACCGATCCGCGAAGGATGGCTGCGCGGTCGATGACCAAAATCTTCGGTGCCGGAGTTCCCTTTGCAGGTGGTCCCGGTGGTGCAGCAATTGCAGCTTGTGGCGCTAATTGGAGCGCACCCAAAACCGCAAAAGTGCGGACGATACGCGACATATTTCCCATGGAAATTACAACCCCGTTCCGGCGCTAAAATAAAGGATTTGTGCTTTGTCATACGATGTTTTTAGGAATGGAATGCCCAAGTCAATCGTTATCGGTCCGAATGGTGACTTCCAGGCGATGGCCAACCCAGCCGAAGCACGGATTGCCAGATTGTCCTTGATGCAGGTGAACGCCGAGCACGGCGGAATCACGGAATCGAGGTGACCGACCGTGCCGAAGTCGCTGAATAAGGCCAGATTCACGCCGTAACTGTCTGGAAGGAAACTCGGCAACCGCAGCTGGGCGCTGCCGATGGCGTAAAAGTTTCCCCCAACTGCGCCAGTATTGCCGGTAACCACGGTGTCGCGTGGGCCAACGCCTGCCTGGGCAAAGCCCCTGAAAGAATCTCCGCCTTTAAAAAAGCGTTCCTGGATTGGAATGGTCTGGCCGTCGTACCCCGTAATGAAACCGGTCTGCATGTTGATCGACCCGACCGTCGCATCCCAGAACAGCGGGTGATAATAGCCGAGCGATCCCTGGGTTCGCAGATACTTGAGCGATCCGCCCAGCCCAGCGAATTCCTGAGCGAAACTGAAGGTCCAACCTTTTGTTGGCTTGATGGGATCGTCTAGCGTGTCGTAGACGAAATTGTAGCCAATTAGAGAGGTCTTGTTCGTTCCCGCCGCATTTTGGACCTCAAGCGGCGCGCCCGAAAACGGCGATATCGTATCTATCTTGTAGGTATAGCGCAGACCCACGTTGCCGTATTCCGAAGTTGGAAAGCCGAAACGTAAACCGGCAGCGGTCGTGTCGCCTTGGTAACCGGCTTGCGTGTAGTTGGTCACTACCTTGTAGAGGTCAATTCCCGCGGCCAGCGGGCGATCCAAAAAGAACGGCTCGGTGAAGCTGAATTGAAACTGCTTGCTGATCGTAGAAAGCTGAATGCTCGCGCGCAGATACTGGCCACGGCCGAAAAGGTTTCGCTCGGTGTAGCTGAACTGCCCCACAAATGAACTTGTCGAAGAATAGCCGGCACCCAAGGAAAGTTCGCCCGTCGACTGTTCGGTGACCGTAACGGTCAAGTTTGTGCGATCGGGCTGGGATCCGGGCGCCTGCTTGACCGTCACGTCCTTGAAGAAGCCGAGACTCCGGATGCGCGTACGCGAGCGATCAACCAACACGCGGTTAAAAGCATCGCCTTCAACCAAGCGGAATTCGCGGCGAATGACTTTGTCCAGAGTTCGCGTATTGCCGACGATATTGATCTTCTCGATATAGACGCGCGGTCCCTCATCGATTTTGAGGATCACATCGATCACGCGATTGTCGCGATCGCGTCGTATACGCGGATGCACCTCTGCAAAGGCATATCCCTTGGTGCCTGCGGCATTGGTCAGGGCGTCGATCGACTTCTGGATCAGTTCCGCGTTGTACATGTCGCCGGACTGAATCTTGACGAGCGGACGAAGCGTTGCGGGCGAGAGTTCCCGGATGCCCGACTCAATTTCGACTTTGCCAAACTTGTATTTCGCGCCTTCATCCAATGTGAAGGTGATGTAAAACTGGCTGCGATCGGAGGTCAGTTCAGCGACGGCTGAAACTACGTGGAAATCCGCATAGCCGTGACTAGCATAGAAGCGACGCAGCTGCTCACGGTCAAATGTGAGGCGGTCAGGATCATAGTTGTCATTCGTAGTGAGAAATTTGTACCAATCACTTTCCTCAGTCGCGACTTGAGCTTTCAACGTCGCATCATCAAAGACTTTGTTGCCGATGAAATTTATGCGCGCAACGCCCGTGGTCGGCCCTTCCGTTATGGAGAATATCAGGTCAACGCGGTTTTGCGGGCGTTGGATAATTTGGGGATCGACCGATGCCGCAAACTTGCCGTTCCGTCTATAGAGTTCGATGATGCGTTGAACATCCGCCTGAACTTTGGAACGCGTAAAAACCGTTCTCGGCTTTAGCTGGACCTCCTTTTCAAGATCCTTCTGCGAAACCTTCCCGTTACCCTCAAACTCGATCTGGTTGATGATTGGGTTCTCAACGACGCTCACCGTCATCGTCGTGCCATCGAACTTCAGCTTGACGTCGGCGAACAGCCCGGTGTGATAAAGCGTCTTCAGTGCTGCGTCTGCCGTCTGTTCATTGTAGACGTCACCCTCGCGGACCGAGATGTACGACAGAACCGTGGCGGGCTCGATACGTTGCGTCCCGAGCACATTTATATGCTGGATGACCCTCGCTTCCGGTGCCGCTAAAGCTGGGGCAACAGGAGGCGTTGCAGCGGGCTGCGCGAGTGTGCTCGCACCGCTGAGTGCCAAAAGCAGCAATGCGGGCATTATTGCGCGCGCTATTTTGCCGAACAGGGTGATGTGGCTCATCCAGTCGTCTCTGGCACTCATTGCTGGGCTCGACCACCGCAGTGCGGTTTTCAGCCGGCGTTTCAGAAAAGATTTAGCCGTGCCAGGTCATTCCAGGTCGCAAGGATGAAAATCCCCAACACAACCGCCAGCCCGAGTCTAAATCCGACGTCCTGGGCCCGCTCCCCAAGCGGCCGCCCCAAAACACCTTCGCATGCATAGTACAGAAGATGGCCCCCGTCGAGCATTGGAACCGGAAATAGGTTTACCAAGCCAATGCTTACCGAAAGTAGAGCTGCCAGATGGATTAACGCAAGAAAACTGACGGCGGCCACCTGTCCTGACAATTTGGCGATACCAATCGGGCCGGAAAGCTGACTGCCACTGCCTTTAAAGATTTGATCGCGGGCGCGGAACGAGACCGAAATCACGTCGCCAATTTCAGCAACGGCAGCGCGCACGGCGTCGATTGGTCCAAGCCGCGTAATCTCCCGTCGAGCGGAGTTTCTTATGCCGAGCTGGCCAACTTTCATCTTGTTCTTGAACGGATCGACAACCTCGGTCTCACGCGGTGTCGCGAACACGGTCAGCAGACGGTCGCCACGCTTGACGGTTATCGGGAGTCGAACGCCGGCACTCAGCGAAATGATTTGCTGGATCTGCTCGTAGCTCTCGATTGTATCTCCATCTATAGAGACGATCATATCACCGGCATGAATTCCCGCGGCCTGCGCCGCGCTGTGCGGAACGACTTCTGTTACATGGGCTGGCGTTAATACCCGGCCAATCACCATGAACAACCCGGTCAGGATCACCAAGGCGAGCACGAAGTTCGCCACCGGACCGGCTACCACAATCAGTGCGCGCTGCCACAATGGCTTGAAGGGAAACGCCACCTGGCGATCGGCCGCATCCATCCGCGCAGCTGCCTCGCGATCGGGCTTGCTCGCGCCGTCAGCGTCGCCGAAAAATTTCACAAAACCGCCGAGCGGTATCCACGAAATCTTCCAGAGTGTGCCCTTGCTGTCTCTCCAAGAATATAGAGCTCGGCCAAAGCCGATCGAAAACGTCTCGACCCGCACACCGAATAATCGCGCGACAGAGAAGTGTCCCAACTCATGAAAGAACACCACGACTGTTATCAGAAACAGGAATGCAGGAATGCCGTAAGCCGACCAGCTGAAGAAACTTTGGATAATAGCGAGCATGGTCTCTCCTGTTCGGCCGGGTCAGTTCACGACACGGCGGCAGATATCACCTGCCAGATCGCGGGCTCGCGCGTCGACAGCGAGCACACCCTCCAATGTATCCACGGACGAATTGGCATGGGGACTATCGTTGAGCGCAGTCTCAACGATGCGAGATATGTCCAAAAAGCCGATTCGCCGATTGAGAAAAGCCTCGACCGCGATTTCGTTCGCGGCATTGAGAATGGTCGGTGCCATACCTCCGGTTCGCATGCAGTCCATCGCCAGGCCGAGACAGCGGAAGCGTTCATGGTCGGGAGCGCGAAAGGTGAGTTGACCCACCTGCGCGAGGTCCAGTCGGCGCGACGGCGATGAAATACGGCGCGGCCAGGCCAGCGCATGCGCAATCGGCGTGCGCATGTCGGGTGCGGATAGATGTGCGAGCGTGGAACCATCAACATAAGAAACGAGGCAATGCACGATGGACTGCGGGTGCACCAGCACTTCGAGTCTTTCAACCGGTAGAGCGAACAAGAAATGGGCTTCGATCAGCTCGAGGCCCTTGTTCATCAACGTGGCGCTGTCCACCGAGATTTTGGCGCCCATCGACCAGTTGGGATGGGCGACCGCCTGCTCCACTGTGCACACAGCCATCTGCTCCAACGACCAATCGCGGAATGGCCCACCTGATGCCGTGAGCGTGACCTTTTCCACTTCCTGGGCACCCTCGCCGTTCAGGACCTGAAAGACGGCATTGTGCTCGGAATCGACGGGAATCACTGATGCGTTCGAGTTTGCCAGCGCACGATGGAAGACGGTTCCCGCCGCCACGATGCATTCCTTGTTGGCCAATGCGACGGTGGCGCCGCGTGCCACAGCGGCGAGTGCTGGCTCAAGTGCAGCGGCGCCCATAATTGCGACCATCACAACATCGGAGCGACGTGCGGCCGCCGATATCACCGCGGCTCGACCGGCGGCGATTTCAATTCCGGTTCCGGACAGTTCCGCTTTCAGGGCGCGATAGCACTTTTCATCTCCAATGACCGCGAGTTTCGGCTTGATTGCCCGCGCTTGTTTTGCGAGTCCCGCTACATTGGAGTGAGCTGTCAAAACCTCCACCGGCAGGGCATGCGCACCATATGTGCGACGCGCATGCGCGATAACGTCCAATGTGCTCACGCCGATCGAGCCCGTCGAACCGAGCACGGAAACGCTGCGCGCAAGCACAGGCTCAAGACCGGTGATCTCGAAACTACGACGCGTGGCTGCGAGCGCGTTCATGAAAAACTTCCAAACAGCGGATTGAAGCCCGCAAGTAGAACAAGTCCGGCAAGAAATGGAATCGTCGCAAGCGTCGAGTCTATCCGGTCAAGCACACCACCATGTCCCGGAATCATGCTGCCGCTGTCCTTGCGTTGAAATACGCGCTTTACCCAAGACTCGAAAAGATCGCCGCTATGCGCCACGACTGCAAGTCCACAACCTACGATCGCTCCGAACAGCGCATCGCCACCCAGAAAAACCACAAAGGCGGCTTCGGCTGCGGCGGCCACGGCCACACCGCCAACGGTGCCCGCCCAGGTTTTGTTGGGCGAGAGGGCGGGCCAGAGCCTCGGCCCGCCGACTAGATTTCCGCAAATCAGCGCGCCGGTGTCGGTCGCCCAAACCGCAACGAACAACCCAACAATGATCATCGCGCCGTGCGGTGCAGTTCGCAGCAGCATGAGCGTGAGAACCGGCACACCAAGATAGAGCACGCCACCGCCTTGCCACACTGCCGGTTCGCGGCGAGACACGGCGACGCCAACAGCAACAGCGGTACCTGTTGCAAGGATCAGCCAGGGAACCAAAGAGTGCGGCCACAAAAGAACCGCGCCAAGAGTCGCGGCGATTGCTGTTGACGTAATGTAGAAGTCCGTGCCGAAAAGCCGTGTTGTAATCATGCGATGCCACTCACGTGCGGCTGCGATGCCAACAGCGCCAACGAACACAGCCATGTAGATGTCGCCCGCGAAAATGGCGGCTATCGTAACGACGGCGAGCGCCATTCCGAATAGAGGCCGTGTAACCCAGTCCCAATTGAGTCTGATTCCGCGAAAACCGGGAGCGTTATGGGATTGGGCCGCGACATCTTCCATTTTGCTCACGCCACAGCTTCCGAAATCCCGCCGAACTGCCGCTCGCGCAGTGCGAAATTATCAAGGGCTTCGAGCAGTTCCTTCCGACCGAAATCCGGCCAGAGCGTGTCGACAAAGAGCAACTCCGCGTAAGCAGATTGCCAGAGCAGGAAATTGCTCAGCCGATGTTCTCCGCCAGTGCGGACAACGAGGTCAGGCTCCGGCAAGCCGCCCGTGAACAGACGAGTCGCCAAAAGCTCCGGCGTAATCGTTTCAGGGTCGAGGCGCCCTTCCTTTGCGGCGCGGGCCAGTTCGCGTGCCGCATTGGCAATTTCTTCCTGCCCGCCATAGTCGAACGCAAACGTCAGATTGAGGCCGGCATTGCCGACGGTTCGGCTTTCGGCTTCCTCGATCATCCGGTGAATGTCCGGCGCAACGCGTTCCCGGTTGCCAATTATTCGAACACGCACGCCGCGGCTGTGAAGTTCGTCCAGGTCGCTGCGGAAATATCCGCGGAACAAGCCCATTAGCGCATTCACTTCGGGTTTTGGACGCTTCCAATTCTCCGAGGAGAAGGCGAAGAGCGTCAGATACTCCAGCTTGATGTCCGTTGCCGCACGAACGACTTCGCGGACCGCGCTCACACCGGCGACATGGCCGGCCTCACGCGGCAGCAGGCGCTTTCGGGCCCATCGTCCGTTGCGATCCATGATGATCGCGACATGCCGGGGCAAGCCGGCTGGAGTGCTTGGCGCGGGCGCCATTTGGTACCTCGTCGCAGGCTGCTAAACCTGCATGATTTCTTGTTCCTTGCCGTGCAGCGCGGAGTCGATTTCCTTTATGTGCGCGTCGGTAATCTTCTGCAATTCATCGCCGTGCCTGTGGTGTTCGTCCTGGCCGATTTTGTGGTCTTTTTCGAGGCGCTTGAGCAAATCCATCCCGTCACGACGGACGTTGCGGACTGCCACGCGTGCAGCCTCCGCATATTTTGAGGCCAATTTGGCCAATTCCCTACGCCGCTCTTCATTAAGTTCCGGTAGAGGGATCCGCAGTAACTGTCCGTCCATCTGCGGGTTCAAGCCAAGGTTTGCGTCGCGAATGGCCTTGTCCACTGCTTTGGCCAGGCCCTTATCCCAGACCTGGACCGTGAGCATGCGTGCCTCAGGTGTGGAGATTGTTCCGACCTGGTTGATCGGAACATGGTTACCGTATGCTTCAACCTGGACCGGATCGAGCAAAGCAGGACTGGCCCGACCCGTCCTCAGGCCGGTGAATTCACCCCGCAGGGTCGCGATAGCGCCCTTCATGCGACGGATTAGTTCGTCCTTGCTGTAAATCTCAGCCATGTGCTTCTCGCCCGGGTGGGGTCCTGGAAAGACTACTCCAAAGTCAGGTCCGGTCCTCGATGATCGTGGCGCGGCCTTGGCCCCTTAGAACGGCGACCAGTGAGCCGCGTTCATGGATGGAAAACACGATAATCGGGATCTTGTTTTCCCGGGACAGGCTTATCGCCGACGCATCCATCACCTGAAGATCACGAGATAACACCTCGTGATAACTGAGAGAATCGTAACGCTCCGCATTCGGGACCCGTTTCGGGTCCGCGCTGTAGACGCCGTCTACTTGGGTCGCTTTTAGCATGGCATTGCAGTTCATCTCGGCGGCCCGCAGTGCCGCCGCCGTATCGGTGGTGAAAAACGGATTACCCGTACCAGCCGCAAAAATAACAACGCGGCCCTTCTCCAAGTGGCGGATGGCGCGCCGTCGCACATAGGGTTCACACACGGTGCTCATGGGGATGGCGGATTGCACCCGGCTCGCGACGCCGGCACGTTCCAGCGCGGCCTGCATTGCCAACGCATTCATCACGGTCGCAAGCATACCCATATAGTCGGCGGTGGCGCGATCGATACCTTTGGCCGCCCCAGAGATGCCGCGAAAAATGTTGCCGCCGCCGATGACCATGCAGATCTGCGTGCCGGCGCGAACGGCCGGCTCAACATCCGCAGCAATTCGATCGACCGTGCCAACGTCGATGCCGTACGATTGCTCACCCATCAACGCCTCGCCGGAGATCTTCAAGAGCACGCGGCGATATTTGGGCGTTATGGCCATGGCGGGTTCTCTAATGGCCGGCCATCTGTTTGACTTCGTCGGCAAAGTCCCCGTCGGTTTTTTCGATGCCCTCGCCGACTTGGAAGCGAACGAATCCCGCGATTTCAATTGGTGCGCCGAGATCCTTTGATGCTTTTTCGAGAACCTTCTCGATGCGCGTCTCGCCGTCAAATACGAAAGTCTGCTGCATGAGCACGGTTTCCTCGTAGAATTTGCGCATGCGACCTTCCATCATTTTTTCAATGACATTGTCTGGCTTACCGGATTGTTTGGCGATATCGGTCTGGATCTTCCTCTCATGATCGACAATTTCCTTAGGCAAATGCGCTGGAGTGAGCGCCAGCGGAGCTGCCGCTGCGACGTGCATGGCGAGCTGCTTGCCGAGCGCAGCAAGCTTTGTCTTGTCCGCCGTCGATTTGAGCGCCACCAACACGCCTATCTTGCCGAGTTCCGGCGATGACGCATTGTGGACATACGCGGCTACGACACCAGGATCGACGCCCAGCGCCACGGTCCGCCGCACGCTCATATTCTCGCCAATCTTCGCAATCAGCTCGGTCAGAGTTTGCTGGACGCTGGCGTTGCCCATTTTGCGATTGAGCAACTTGTCAAGGTCGCCACCTTCGTCCAGCGCAAGCTGCGCAGCAGATTTCACAAAACCCTTGAACTCATCGTTGCGGGCAACAAAGTCGGTTTCGGCGTTGACTTCGACGAGTGCACCGGCGTCGTTGCCGACGGCAACACCCACAAGTCCTTCAGCCGCGGCACGTCCGGCTTTTTTTGCGGCTTTCAGGATGCCCTTTTTGCGCAGCCAATCGCTCGCCGCTTCCATGTCGCCGTTGGTTTCGGCGAGGGCGGCCTTGCAATCCATCATCCCTGCGCCGGTCTTGTCGCGCAGATCCTTCACCATTCCGGCAGTGATATTGGCCATAGTCGGCTCCGTATCCTGGTCCTAAACGTTTACTTCGGCCGGCGCAGACTCCGCGATCGGCGTCAAGTCGGGAAGTTCGGCGGACGCCCCGGTGTCAACCCCGGCATCGACCTGTCCCTGGCTGAGACCGTCGATGATGGCGCGGGCCGCCAAATCGCAATAAAGCACGAGTGCGCGCGCGGCATCGTCATTACCCGGAATGGGATAGGCGATACCGTCAGGGTCACAATTCGAATCCAGAATTGCCGTTACTGGAATGCCAAGTTTCTTGGCCTCCGAGATCGCGATGGCCTCCTTGTTCGTGTCAATCACGAACAACATGTTCGGCAATCCGCCCATCTCCTTGATGCCACCCAGAGAGCGATCCAGCTTGTCGCGTTCGCGCAGCAATCCGAGAAGTTCTTTCTTCTTCAAGCCCGAGCTTTGTGCCGATGTGAGTGTCTCCTCAATCGTGCGCATGCGCTTGATTGAGTTGGAAATGGTTTGCCAGTTGGTCAATGTCCCGCCCAGCCAGCGATGATTCACATAGTACTGCGCGCAACGTTTGGCCGCCGCGGCGATTGGTTCAGACGCTTGGCGCTTGGTGCCGACGAACAGAATGCGACCGCCCCCGGCTGCAATATCACGCAACGCGACCAGTGCCTGATGCAGCATGGGGACCGTCTGGGTCAGATCCAGAATGTGGATGTCGTTGCGCGAGCCATAGATGAATGGCTGCATCTTCGGGTTCCAGCGTTGCGTGCGGTGGCCGAAATGGGCACCGGCCTCAAGCAATTGGCGCATGGAAAATTCTGGCAGAGCCATTGAGCAGTCTCCTTCTCCGGTTGGCCAGACGCGAGGGCTATCCCCTGAGGGACACCGGACGGGGACGAAGGAATACCCCTCGAAACCCACCCAAGCGTGCGAGATGGCGCGGCTTATAAGGACTAGAAGGCCGCGACGCAAGTATCGAGGTAAACAAACGTTTCGCGCACGGCGGTTATGCGTTTGCCGTTGCCACACAGGTGTGTAGTCGCGATACAGTCGCCAAATGACGCCAGTTCGCCACGCGATTGAAACCCTCGAGCCCAACGGTATCGGCCTGGTCGCAATGATGGGCCTTGGCGAGGCCGATCTCATACCGCTCTGGTTTGGCGAAACTGACCTGGTAACCCCTGCTTTCATCCGCGACGCTGCAAAAGCGGCGCTTGACGATGGCAAAACCTTCTACTCGTCGTCACGTGGCATTCTTCCGTTGCGGGAAGCCATTGGTGACTTCCACAAACGCACGCTGGGCGTCGAAATCGGACTTGAGAGAATCTCCATGCCTGGTGCGGCGACGCTCGCGGTAGTCACTGCGCTGCAGATCTTGGCCGAAACGGGCGACAACCTCGTCATTGTGTCTCCGATTTGGCCAAGCATCTTTCAGGCGGCGCAGATGGTCGGCGCCGAAGTACGTTTCGCGCGGCTCGACGACGACTGGCGCTCCTCGCCGCCGGCCTGGCATCTCGATCTCGACAAGATTTTTTCGCAGTGCGATGCGCGCACCAAGGCCATCTTCATTGCCTCGCCTGGAAATCCGACCGGCTGGGTGATGAGTCGCGAGGAACAACGCACAGTGCTCGACTTCGCTCGCCGCCGTGGCATCGCCATCATAAGCGACGAAGTTTACGGTACGCTGATCTACGACGGTACGTCCCATGCTCCTTCCTTCCTGGAAATTGCTGAACCGGATGACAATGTCTTCGTGATTAACAGTTTTTCCAAGGCTTGGGCGATGACGGGCTGGCGCATCGGCTGGTTGGTGCATCCGGCCCGGCTCGAAGAGCAGCTCGGGGTGATGACGATCGCATATAACACCGGGCCCACGAGCTTTGCCCAGTATGGCGCATTGGCGGCACTCTCGCCGCGCGGTGATGCATTCCGCGCCGAAATGCTGGAGCGATGCCGGATTGGCCGTGACGTTGTACAAAAACTGATCGACCGCCAAAACCGGATTCGTTGGATCCCGCCCGCG
>Ga0157379_10000808_pt1 | contig 25375 bp, 25 predicted proteins | sample S25metaG_FD_121802 | JGI IMG/M metagenome (GOLD analysis project Ga0157379, IMG submission 121802) | Switchgrass rhizosphere microbial communities from Kellogg Biological Station, Michigan, USA - S2-5 metaG | ecosystem: Host-associated > Plants > Roots > Rhizosphere > Soil | place: USA... | reverse complement strand
TATAGCTTAAAGTATAGTTAATCCCTCGTGAGACTTGCGTTAGCTGACGTTCACTCAATCAGAGTAGGTATTGTAGTCGTATTAAAACAAGACTGCCGTATGTACATGATACTCGCTGGCTTTTATACTATCTACGAGCTTTCGGAGCCGAAACTATAGGCTCCGAAGGGGAAATGAATTTGCTTAACGGGGATTTAATGGTCCAATAACGGACCCGAAAGGGTTTGTTCATTGGAACTATACGAACACATAAAGAAATGACTTGATGTTGAGTCATCAAGTCTGCAAAGTGAATCATAAACAGAGTCATACATGAGTGATGATTCAACAAATGAAATAAAACAAATCATAATGGAATACCTACGGGTTTCCAACCTGAGATACCTCTTTGCTTAGGTAATGGAGCTCTGCTCCCTTACACTCGCTAGTTTTATGCACATTATTTTCAATTTATTCACTTGTTTCTGAGATGTTGGAGCTAAGGAAGATTATACGCAATTTTCGGTTAGATTTGGTAACGATTGACAAAGGCGTCAGACTGGGGAAGTTAGGACAGAATAAGGGAGGTGAGATGCTCTCAGAAAATCATGTCCTAGAATCACCTTTATCGAACTTCATGTACCAGTTCCATTGGTATATAGGCAAAGCTCCCTATATAGAAATCGAGTGCCCGATAGGAGTCTCGGGAGCTAGACAGAACTAGTCCCTTTCCAAAGCTGCGTTAGCAAGCTGTAACTCCCCAATGGCCCCTCCCCAGCATGGGTATAAGTCTCCAAGAAGATCAAAAGAGCGATTAGCTATTATCTGCGTGCTACATATAGTTAATGTCCTATACTATCCCTCATTTCGTCTGACTCCTCTGCACTAGCAGAATAAACACACCACGGCGGCGGCTGTCGCGATATTTCCTGTATTTGTTGAATCTGTTGTACTTGAATCTAAGCGTTTGTCAGAGTTTGCCTAGAAGAAGAAAGCATGTCACATTACCTGACAAGGCGCAGGCTGCGCATTAACTTGCAGTGCAAATCTCTCCACCTCTCTTTGTCTCTTCCACGACTCCGGCCACCGACACCGTGACCACCAATACGAGAGAGGAATTCCGAACCCTGGCGAAACACCTTCTATTCTTCGTTCATATCGCACACTTTCTACCGTCTCTATATGTGCGTGTGGATAATCTGTCCCTCGATCACGAATCACATAATATGAGTCCGATTGCGGATGGTCTAATGAGGGATTTCGTTTCGTATCTGCTGAATCTGGTTTCTTATTCGGAATCCCGAGGGCGGCTCTGTATGGCTTGGCTGTATCTTGTACGGGAGCGGGGAGGGTGAGATGAGGTGCTTCTGCATCGTTCCGCGGGGTGAAGACGATACTGTGAGTGGTGAGGGGAATGCTAAAATTGATGTTGGTTAAATAATTGCTGTGCTCCTCTGGCTTGTAACCCGTAATAGCATAAATGACGAGGGCATTTATTGTAACCTAGATGAAAACCGAGATGTGAGCGTCGAGAAGATGCAGATAAAAATAGAGGGAGCACGGACGTCGAGACCACAAGACGCGAGACATATCCATCCGAGTTCCACGCCGTGTTTAATGGTGAGAATGACCATATTTATTGAAGACGTTGTTAATGCAATAATGGATGCACTTTATCGCAATAATCATTCGAAAGACCTTTCATGAATAATGGACAGACTTACATCAGGGTTGTGTGAGCTATTTTTCGTAGCCGAGGATCCCGAAAATGAGCTTGGTGCAAGGGCCAGAGAAACATGCTTTCGGGCCAATTAAATCCAGTTTTTTTGGCAGCAGAGAAAGCAAACTTACGAAGTAAGCGTCGTATTCAAAAAGAGATCGTAAGAAAGAAGGGGGATTGAACTGGGGCACATTAGACTTTGGAGATGATCATAAATGCAGATAATAACTCACGCGAATGGCTTGAGTCCAATCATGCAGTTATCTCCTTGGAAATACGTGTTTCTGCCTGTATTGTGATACTGTGAATCGGGAAAAAAAGAAGGAAACACGTATTACAAACCTATTACCATGTCCACTGATATGGCAGCGTATCCAACCATCATTAGCATACAAACGCAATACGCTTTTGAGCTTAATCGCGTCCCCGCATGTGGCCAGACAACATAGATCTGCAGGTATTTGCGTAAAGACACGATACCAATAAATAAAGACAATAACGCACCCTTTCTATTAGAAACAAGTAGATCAAAATCTGGAACGAAAAGTGCATGTCTGATTAGGGTGGGAAATCCACAGCCAGACAAGGCGAGTCCATACCTTACTTAAACAATCTGGAGGCGGACAACACTCAGAATGGAGTAAATAATCAGGAAAGGGTGACTCACAGATGACAATACATATGTAAATTGCCATGCCGCACGTAACTTCATTCTGACTCAGACCATATCCTTGAATCAATAGACCAGCTAGGTGAAGAGTTAACAAATTTGAGAGGATGTCGTTCCAAAAGCTTCACCATAAACATGAAATATCCAACTGAGCAATGAAGTTAGCTCTTGTTGCGAATAGGAGACTCGGAAAAGGTTCCGGGAGCACGAGGACGTCTGGAAAAGCCCTGAAAAATAAAATAATACTCACGAGTCGATAAACACAAGCAGTATGCACCAACGCGCCCATGGAATCTGTGTCCAATTTTTGCGAGTAATATTGATAGTATGGAGACGAGAAGCAAGGCAAAACGCTAGCATCGACGCGCCTTTCGAGCATCGCCACTTGGTGAGTCTTTCGTTATAATCGAATGAGCAGAACAACATACCAATAAGGTGCACTGCTGCACTTGCAGTTCGCCATTCGGGCGATGAAAAGTCCATAATGTTGAAGATGAACTTATTGCATGGAAGAGGACAGTTAGAAACTCTAGCGGCGGCCAAAGGATCCCTGGATGTTTCTCTTTAAACGCTTAGGCAAAGGTAACCTTTCCGGAGAAGGGTGAATGACAGGTGTGTCCCCCAACAAGATATATCAATGGACAATTCAGTCGGTTCGCTACCGAAGAAGTGTTTATTTCCATTGTGAGAAAGAAGCGAGGGGGTATCTGGGGTCGTCCATTAAGTTCCACTCCTTATATGTACATGTAGACGCTCAAGAGCTTTCAGAGTTTCACTAAGTCACTAAGTCACTGACTAATTCGTGCTCCCCGCGGATGTTAATGAAAGAATACTGCGAAAAGTAAAGCAAGTTTAGTGTCGATTGGGGTAAAATGCATCGATCCTAACTCACTTCAGCCAATTCTGGTGCCGGAGACCGGAAGAGGTTGAGGTATACTAGATTAGGCTGATGGGAATAAATCAGTTTTATCTGCTGTTCAAGAATGGAGATGATCCTACTTCGGTCATGAAAGGTCTCAGACCAGCATTTTCGAGCATTTCCCACCATTTCATCAATTTTGGTAAATCCTTGCCCCACTCATCTCGGGCATGGATCTCGAGCTATATTTGATATCAGTCAGTTTCTCAGCGCTGGGTGTTTTACAAAAAGACGCACCTGGAGCTGGCCAAAGGGAAGCGGCTTGTGCACACTGGTGTAGTGAGAGATAAGATCGGTAAGTGCGTCGAACTCAGCTCCTTCGATATCAATCTTTAATATGTCAATGAATGTGTGGCCTTGACGACATTACAGTCAGCCCCACAGCAGCTGGCAGAATCGAAACAAGTACTTACCGTTGGTCTTCATGAGGGTATCAAGAGTGTACATCTTGGGACTGTCATTGGGACCATGAGCGTTAACACCAGAGAGACCCCAGGCTTCAAAATGGGACCGTTCAAACAAGTCGGCGTTAGCGGTGATTTCTGGACCGAACTGCGACAAGGTTAGTTGCTTTTTCTACACCTATCAACATGTCTACTCACCGATTTGACGCTGAAGTCATAGCCCCAGATTTCGCAACCCGAAGTATTTTCCAAAATGGCTGCCTCAAATGAAGATTCACCGTTGATACCTGCACAGGACGTTAGCGGTGGTACCGTGCACCACTTCAAAAGGTACATACCAACACTATAGACGACACACTTTGGCTTTTTCGCCACTCTTTCAAGGCCACAAACATACTTTCCACCATCACCAAGCGTCCCGATACGCTCCACCTTCCATGGGCATCGGAAGGCAGGTAGCCAAAAGTCCCATAAGGTATAGAATTCTCCATTTCTGGGGAACCTGGAAATGAAATGTTAGATCAGGTATGAATATTTAATGAAAACGCTGGTGTACGGTAGCATATCATTAATCTTTCCCTTCCCGAACTTTTGTATAAGCTCTTTACGTCTGCCAATGATTCTCTGATAATCACGCTCCGAGTCCTTGAGCAGTGCCGACAGTGAACTCCCCTGTGTGTACGCCTGAAGTCGGGCAGGCGGATATCCAACATGGGACCGGTTGGAGGCTCCCAACATCAAGAGCATGAGGCATCCCACTGCGAGAGCGAGCGTGTACCGAGGGTGACGAGAAAACAAGGCGAATGCCATTTTGTGTTGAGACCAAAGGATGTCTCACCGAGGAGAGAGAAAAAGAGTGCGAAGGGCAACTGTTGAAGCTGTGAGAGCCAATAGATGGGAATAGGGATATCAGTGCCTCATTCAGAGACCGGATGGACAGCCTGATTGGGAATCACTGATGTCGGAGAAGGTTTGAAGTTGGTGGTTGAGCTAGCCAAGATAGCGGATACAAATAGCCCTCAGCGTTGGAGCCATTCAGCGGAACCAAAGGCGATAATTATGCCTCGCCTTTTTGGCAGTTTCCTTGCATTTCTTTCCTCTGTAAATACAGGCTCAAGCAGCTTTAAATTTGTCGAAGAAATCCACCCAAGCGGTTGCGATCGTCCTAAGACTACTTAGTACTATACCTGGGTTCACGGTAGCGATGGGTCCAAGCGTTTCGTCTCGATGCCGAGTTTGAAGACATGTCTTCTGATGCGACGTTAATTATATGTAGCACTTTCGGGGCCAATTATTCAAACATCCATACCCCGTACATGTTTATTATTCCTTTTATTTCCATCGCTGCAGTGAACATCGCAATATACGCTGAAAAAGTGCTCCCGATATCACATTCTATTTGTAGATCCGCTCGTCGACGAGGACCCCAACATGCTGTCGAGTCAAGGTTTCAACGCCATCGTTCAACCTCAAACACTTCTGTTCGGTACGGTCCCCACGGCCTTCTTAGATGGCGGGATGGTAGGCGTCATCTCCAACTTCCCAGCCCACCCTCATGCTTATCTATCTAGGGTACCACTCTTGAGGATATCTTCCACAAAGATGTCACCCATCCTCTCTGGTCTGCAAGATTCATAGACAACGAAGAAGATGTGATTGTGGCTGCTCATTTAGCCTTCCTTCGGGCAGGTTCCAAAATTATCCTCACATCAAGGTGTGTACTCAGTGCCAAGACCTTCGTAACAATGTTTGCCAAACGAAATTTCAGCTACCAGATTGCGTACGAGACAGCACGAAAGGCAGGATATTCAGATGGTGAAGCTGCGAAATTTATGCGTAAATCAGTTGCGCTCGCAGTTCGCGCTCGAGACGAATTTTATAATGTCGATATGCAAACAGGTTCAACAAGACCGCCACTCGTCGCGTTGTCTCTCGGTCCATACGGCGCAACCCTTGATACTGCGGCGGAATTTACGGGACTATACCCACCACCGTACGGCCCTGTTATAGACGATACAGAGAGCCGCAGTCGTCGAGGCCCGTTTATGTCTTCGGAAGAAGATTCATATGTCGACGCATTGGCTGCTTTTCATTTCTCGAGACTCTTAGCCTATGCCAGCGATCAGCAAACTTGGGATGCGATTGATATGCTCGCTTTCGAGACTGTGCCACTTGTGATGGAGGCGAAAGCCATTCGCATCGCAGTTGGAAGATTGGAACGTTGGTTTCACGAGAATGCAGCCGAAGACGTTAAGGTGAGGCAGCTAAAGCCGTGGTACATTTCCTTCGTATTTCCTGGGCCTGGTGGGGAATTCGTGGAGAATAACCCAGAAAGTAGAGGACCAGAGAGCTCGATCTCGAAAGCTTACACTCCGTTTGAAGTCGCCCAGGCTACTTTATCAAGGAGTAGGGCTAGTGGAGATACAGTTGTTCCTAGCGGATTGGGAATTAACTGCACTTCGATCGAAGCACTCGAAACGATACTCAGTGGGTATGCCAGAGCAGTGAGCAAGACGTCAAGAGAAGATGGGCGACCATGGCTAGTGATGTATCCCAATGGTGGGATCCAATATGACACTGTGGCAAAAGTTTGGTTGGATGGATCAAGAGGGAAGTCTTCAACAAGCTGGGCAAACTCTTTAGTGGGGCATTTGCGCCGAGACCAGATGAAGCAGCAAGTGGAGGCGTTTGGCGGGTTGTGGTTAGGAGGGTGTTGTAAAACCGCACCGAGCGATATCGGGGCGTTGCAAAGAAATATTGCCTGTTGAAATGACGAACATAAGCAATTCAAACATCATATTGGCGTGTCACTTGGTAGTTTCAGTGTCGACAAAAAGATAGTTTTACTGCAGTGTCAACATGGCATGGCATGTATATCAGAAAAGGCATGGACGTAGGTGGATACATAATATGCTGCCTTCCTCTTCCCCTCCCTCAAACAACAACACAAAAGGTCGTCCTCTCAGAGGTTAAGCTTGGTTCGCCTCCAGTGCCGACGTTTGGCATTGTACTATCATAACAAGAAAAGTCAGCCACTTTAGGGATCCAGATAAAATTTGCCACGCACTTGAATTTTGGAGTCGGTCTTCAGACGGAACCATTGGGGGATGGGGCTATAGGAATTAGTCTGTCAGAAAATCCGTCCAGCTCGACACAGAGGCCACCACACACCGGTTCTGGCGCGCCTTCTTCGCAAGCTTTTGCTTGATGATGAATCTCTTTTGCGAAGGCTAGCAATACAATATCATATCAGAATCATGGTCTATACCAAAACTCAAAGAGCACGCACCATTTTTGTGGGTTGAGGTTCTACGTCCGGGTGATGTTGACTGGCTGGGAAAGGGTGACCGTGACGTGCGTCACACTGTACAGTTGGAAATTCTCCCACGATTTCACAAGACGCCCAGCATCGTTTCCCTCGCTTGACGTCTAATCTTACTTATCTCTGTTTTATACCCATTGACATGCATATTTTGAATGTTTCATTCTTTGCGGCTATTGCTGCTTTAATATTTCCCTCTGTTCTTGCTGCGGAACCACCGACAGAACTCCAAATTGACGTGCTTCATACCCCTGCCGATTGCGAGACGAAGACCGCTACGGGAGACAAGATCTCTGTTCATTATGTGGGCATACTGGATATAATATTTACCTTTGTACAAACCTTTCTTTATTGTAGACCGGAACTTTGTTCTCCAATGGAGATATATTTGACTCTTCGTATGTTCAGCGCGAAGTCTCGAGTTCCACGGCTGAATAGACCACTAATGCAACACATTTCAGCCTTGACAGAGAACCTCTCCCTCTCACTCGTGAGTAGTCATGATGAGTTACCGTTGCCCCATGCGAACCATCTCATCACATTCGTTCTCATTAGTTGGAGTTGGAAGAGTGATTCAGGGTGACTATATTCAGTTCCAGGTGATTCTAATAGTCCATCTAACCTTTTTATCTTAGGCTGGGATCAAGGTTTGCAAGGGTGAGCAGCAGATGTACTGACTTTTTTCCGGCTAAACTCCATAATTTATTAGAATGTGCGTAGGCGAGAAGCGCAAGCTTACCATCCCCTCAAACTTGGCATATGGTACGGTGGCACATAATGTTACCTTCCACCACACATGTATTAATTACCTATATTCACCAGGTTCTCGCGGATTCGGGGGTATCATCCCTCCCAATTCTGCCCTAGTTTTTGAGACTGAACTCATCACTTTGGAGAAAGCCTCAGGTCGCGAAGAGCTCTAACTGGATGAACTGTGTTGCCATATTCTGACCAAGAAAGCATCTTTTCTGCGTGTAACTAAATATTATGTCTCGATCAAATTTGAGCTTTGCAATTGTCATCTTCTGGGTCCCTCGACCCGGGGAAAATAACTTGCTTCAAATCTGCTTAAGCATCTGGTTCGAACCAGAAGCTAACTTATCTTGATCTCCTAGCGTTCCTAGAAAACCCCGAGTATGTAGGTACGGAGGAATTCTAGGGTTCACACGTTCTATTTTTTGAAGACGGCTGACGTCAGTATATCAAGCACTCTCTGCCCCAGAATCCCTGGTATTTATTTAACCTCTCGAAGCCCTTATTCAAATGAGAAGTCCGAGCTGTGAATATAATGCGACCCAGTTTCAAAGCTTTCTACTCTTGACCCGATTTCGGCCCCAGCTCTCGCATACAATATGTTCTATGACGATGTCAAACAACCTCCGAGAATGCTGAGTTTTCCGGCTCTATTTACTCCTACCTGGCGTCATGATCTTTACCCGGCAATATCTCCCAAAGAGGATCTTGTTGGTTCGGCCGAAGGTCTAAGTGTACTGATTACAGGCGGTGGTAGAGGAGTGGGCAAAGGGATTGCGTTGGTTTTCGCCATGGCGAGGGCAAAGAAGGTGGTCATAACAAGCAGAACGCTGACGCAATTAGAAGAAGTCGAGCAAGCAATTGAAGCAGAAGTTGGGAAGGGGAAGGTAACGGTGATTAAAGTTGTTGCAGATATCACAAACCGGGAGGATGTCGAGCGATTATTCGAGGCTGCAGGTGAATTAGACGGTAAGTCATATAGCGGATAATCTTGCCTCCTACTTAGACCTTTCTCCAGTTCTCGTCAATAATGCAGGGTATGATTCCGCCGTAATTCTATTATTTTTCGAGCTCAGAACAACTCAAGAGCCGGAGAAAAACTGGCGAGAATCCATGAGAGCGATCCTGATGAGTGGTGGAATGTTCAAAAGGTATGCACACCAGTATTCATACAACAGACCACTTCTTATGTATTATCCTTCCACAGCTTAACGTCCAGGGAATTTATCTGTCTACTCGGGAGCTTTTGCGGCGTCACTTGGGGAGGCCAGAATTAACCATCCTGAATGTAACTTCTGTAGGATGCGCAACCTCACGACCAGGCCTTTCCTCATATCAGGGTAGTAAAACTCAGATGGTGAGTTTCCGTTGAAAACATTTAGAAATCTTCTAAGTTTATCTTCTCAATAGAACAGACTCACTGAATTTATTCATTTTGAATATATGGATGCGAATGTTCGAGTATTCGCCTTCCATCCGGGTCCGTCATTGTAATACCAAAGCCGACTTGATGACGACTAATAAATTGGGGGTATAGGCTCCGTCTATACTGAGTTGGCACAACATGTGATCCCGGAATATGCTCATAATATGCTCGGAGACACCGCGGAGCTAGCTGGTGGTTGTGCCTTATGGCTCACCACCCAAGGGAAGAAGGTTGATTTTCTGCGGGGGCGTTATATATCCGCGAATTGGGTGAGTTCATATCTCCACTGATCAAAGTACCTTTTTTTGCCAACATCCCCCCTTCAAGGATGTGGCTGAAATACTGGCGAGAAAGGAGGAAATCGTCAAGAAAGGCCTGCTGTTTACGAGGGTCTTGGGGCAAGAACAGGGAACTGAGCTGCAGCCTGGACTTTGGTGACAATTTGGTTTCTATTCTATTGGTTTGTTGGACCATTGGATTTCCACGTGTTAGTAGCCAAACACAAATACCTTATTATGGATTCTGAGAATCTTCAATCCCCAGATGGTTTTGAAAATATTTCTTTGGTAAAACAAATCCGACAGGGATGTTCACTCGAGCATTGGCAAAAGATTATGCAATTCATTTTATTTTCATTATGGACCCATATAATAATCCTGACGCCCATCTCTTAACGATTCCCAACACGGTGGGAAGTGCATAGCCTTGCGACTCCAGAGATAACCTTCCGCTTACCGGTCATGAATAGCATTGCTCTGGATTTCATGAAGCTTCATACCTTCATTCCCCATAAACGTCCGAAAATGATTATCGAGATGATGAGTGATCTCGGGGTTCCTAGAAATTTATTTACCAAGATTTTAACCCTCTTCCTTTAACACAAGAAACACGACTCTTAATAGAGCTCGGAGAGGGGTAAACCCGTAGAATCGGGACTCGAGCGAACCCACTCAGTGTAGATGGTAGAGGGCCCTTGATGAGAAGCCAATAGGGAAGGCAGAAAAGATCTTACCCACGTTGGACGGACAGGCTATGCATGTAAATTAGTATCAATTGGAGGAAACTGTCTAACACATTTCGATCCGCTTCGAACCGTGGTCACTTTAGACCATGTCACTCCAACTTCAAGATGTTAAACAACGTGTCCGAATGCTGGATTTTCCTCCATCCTTTGGCGTACGGACCTTTACCCTGCGATATCTCCCAAGGGCGAACTCGTTGGTTCAGCGGTGGGCCTGAACGTGCTCATCACAAGTGCGGGTCGGGAGTAGGAAAAGGTATTGTGGTGGTCTTTGCGATGGCAGAGGTGAAGAAGTTGGTCATAACTAGCAGAACTCTCGCGCAGCTGGATGAAGCGGAGCAAGCAATTGAAGCAGAGTGGGGAAGGGGAAAATCACAGTAATTAAAATCGTTTCGAATGCCACAATCAAAGGAGACGTTGAGAGGTTGCTTGAAGCCGCAGGAGAATTAGACGGTGGGGCGGTAATCTCCCCATTTAGAACACTCAATCTCATGCCATTCTCCCCGTACTTGTTGGGTATGTTTGGTCCGAAGTCCTAAATATTTAACTCTGGACTAACATTCCGAAGAATCGGTGAACAGCTTGCTCCAATTCACGAAAGTGATCCTGACGACTGGTGGGATTGCTAAACGGCCGGTGGCTGCACCAATCCCCTAGCGAAAGCATCCTCATATATCTCTAGCTTAACATCAAAGGGGTTTATCTCCCCAGTCGGGAGTTCTTGCGTCGTCACTTGGGAAAGGCAGAGTTAACTATTGTGAATGTATCATCTTCTGCAGGAAGTTCGGCGTATCATAATAGCAAGTCTCAAGTGGTGAGTGATGGTATGATAATTCGGAAGAACATCAGATTTGATCTTTCCTTTCTAGAACCGGCTTACAGAATTCATCCACTTTGAATATCTGGACGCAAATGTGCGGATATTCGCGTTCCATCCTGGTTTGTCCATGAATGATTCACCCCATTTACATCTAACATCTCCTTTTAAAGGGGGTATCAAAACTGCAATGGGAAAATCGGTGGTCCCTGGCTGTACCTACGAATCCTTGGGAGATACTCCGGAACTTCTAGGAGGTTTTGTTCCGTGGCTTGTCACCAAAGGAAAGAAAGTGGACTTTCTCCGTGGACGGTATCTATCTGCAAATTGGGCGAGTATTTCCTTCAATGGGTTTCTTCTAGCCTCATGATGCCGTAACGGATAGGACGCGGAGGAGTTGTTGGCAAGAGAAGAAGTGATTGCCAAGAAAGGTCGCTGTTTTCAAGGGCCCTAGGACAAGAGCAAAGCGTTGAACTGGTAGATGGAGTTTGGTGAAAGCCTTCGTGTCTTACTCGAGTCACTCGATACATTCCGTATGACTAGGCTTCGCATATTTTACGTATCAGCTTGGATTAAATTAGAATAAATTATTATACTTGCCTGAGTTAGGGAGATTCACCGCCAATAATGACTATAAAATATTCAACGTTCTTCCCTAATCGTCCGGTCGTATGAGACTGATCGGAGCTGGTTGGATCCATATATAAAAGGTCATCTTCGTGTTCATGGTGTTTGTTAATGAATTGATACAAGATATCAGAAGATAAATTCAAACGAATGTTACAAATCTCACTTCCGTAACCTATAATCCTACAGCCACCGCACGTTGCGGGGATAATTCGCAACACACGACAAACGAGCACTCTAATATCTATACCGAGTAGAGTAGTCTAATAACAGAGATGAGTCTTCGTGTATCTCTGGAGGACGAATAACTGACCTTTAGGTGATACGACGAGACCGCGGCCTTTGGATGCCCCACGGTAGACAGTCTCGATAATATCAATCATCTTTAAAAATGTATACGTCGAAAATGGACCCCACATCTGTGTGGATTTGAATGCACCTCTTGTTTATTATCCATGGCCCAATTACTTGATGAACATCCTTCAGTCTCTTCGGGATAACTACTAGTATGGTAATAATACGTACATTTTATTGTTATTACCAGTACCAAGATCGATCATAATATGTTTGTTACTGTGATACGTTGCTGTAAACGAGCCAGTCTCGAACCGTAAATCAAAGAATGCACCGATAAAAGAACATGACTGTGCAAGGATCATATAACTCGTACATCTAATCAGACACATCAGAAACGTTCAGGTAATTTTCAGAAACCATATTATTACGAGCAGATACCTTGTTAAAATCAGGGACTTGAGTGATATCGACCAAATATATAACGGCGAAGTTCTGAACTTTCTCAGCCACACCATACAGCGTCTCATCCATCTTCATACACTGGGTATCCCAATCATGTCCAAAGCGTATTACAACAACTCTGTCTTCCTCGGATTTGATAGCTTCATCCACATGCCAGCCAGAGGGGAGATGGGGTAAAAAGTAGGACATGGTCACGAACCACTTAGTCAGCGGCTTTCATTGAACTTCCATTTGCTTTCTTTGGTACGCTCCACTTCAGCAATAGCATCCGACGGTCTATCATCAGCAACCACTGCCGCTAAATTCTATGGATTTAAGAATGTTAACCAAGGTCTTTGGAGGTCAATGCTACTTTCTCGAGGCACAGTTTCCTACCACATCGCATGTCTGAGACCTTCTGCTTCTTCAGATTGGTTACGAAAGTTATCCTTAGCAATCCAAAAATGGCAACAGGATTCATGGATGGAGCCATCTTTTCTCCGGGTGCGGTCACCGACAGCGGGAGGTGGATTACGCTGTTCTCATACGACGTCATGAATATGCTCACCCCCTCCTTCATTAACGGACTCTCAATCTCTGGATCTGCCATCTTCAAAACACTTTCATAACACTACAACACCGCTGAGTCTTGAGCTTAAGAATTGAGAATGCGGGCTATTTACCGACTCCAACCCGTTATACCTGCAATTGGGGCGTGCACATGGTGCGGTATGTCTATCCCTAGTCTAGAAAATTAATCGAAAATCTAAATTCACAATCGGATGCAAGGCGGTTTACTTGCCATGATTATCGTCTGGGCTGTGCAGGGAAAACCTCACTATGTGACCCAAGAGGGCTCAATACCATGCGAGTTTATCAACTTTATGAGATCCAGTTCCCTTTTAATGCTGACGAACCTGTATTTTTGTAGTTATTTCTGATATTGGAGCAAGCGGACTCAAACCACTGTTCATCGCCATTTGCTCGGTAACAGCAGTATTATTTGTACTGTCACTTATCATTGAACGATGGCTTCGTCACACTGGTCGTCTTCTACCGAATATGAAGAGAAGAGAGCGCGTCTTTGCCATATTGTCTATCATAGGTTGTCTGATCGGAGGTGCTGGGCTGATACTGCTATCAATATTTGACACCAAACGATTCACAAAGGCCCACCGATCTTTTCTGGTACGCTCTTCTCCCTATAATATATAATTCGGGTGATTTAGCAGACTCTTGTAGCTAATATTTATGCTTGGTGTCGCTCTTTCCGCAATATTCACGTGTCTTGAGGTAGGTAATATTTACAACTGGTCAGGAATAAGACTATCTAACAGTCGAAATCAGTTCCGCTGGCTCAATAAAGCACATGCACAACGTTCTCGTAGATTGAAATTCTCATACATCACAAAGGGGCTAATAGCAACAATCTTAATCCTTCTTTCCTTTGCTTTCGGTGGCACACTGGCTCGGAGCAAAAACAACGCATCAGGTACGCACTTGCATTTCCTTAAAGAGAATTGAGTTGGATAATATCCTGAATCGTGCAGCTATTCTGGAATGGGCCATAGCCTTTGGGTTCACATTTTATCTCCTGACGTTTATTTTCGATCTTATTGTCATTGACGACGTCGCCGTGGATGACCACCAACACCTTTGGAATGGTCAATCCATGATTCAACGACCGGTACGATACTAGACTTCGCATATAATCATCCCAATTACGAATGCTTGGCCCAATTCACGTCGAAATGTATGTTTAATCAGATAAAATTGTACTTATGTAGTAGGCGGACAGTGAAGTTACGATGATGACCGGCTCAATTCCTCTACCTGGGGACTGACTGAAACAATCCTTTTGATTTATCAAGACAGACTCTACCTGTTATGATGAGGACGAGCTCACTCCTATGCCTGCGAGCCATTTTTCAAGAAGCCGGATATCTTATTGGTTTTTTTTTTATCTCAGATCAAACCTAATAATATCTATTTGCTGCAAAAGGAGAGAGAGAGAGAGAAAATTCTCGATTTAGAGATTTCGGGTTCATTTGGTATTGTACGTTTCTGTTAAAACTCACAATTGAAGGCCTTCGAAGTTCCAGACGGGGTTAGTTACTCCAAGTGATGGTTGTGATTGATTAAACCATCATATGCTGAAAGTCATGAGGGAAGGCTGTGATCAGATGAGTCTTCGGAAATCTCGATTCAGGCATTGCTCTTCACAGCTTCGCGACAGCTAGCTGTGAGCTACAGTATGCGGGCGGTTACTCACTGTGATTCCTACCCCAATCACGATAGACTTGCATCTCTGAGTCGGATGTTGCATTTGGACTAAATTCTAATCGCCACTCTTACCTACTAGTAGAAGGAGAAAGGGACCTATTTCCCTGGAGGAAAAGTGAACAAATACGGCGTTCGTCCGGCCTGCATGTCCATGACTGAAGGAGCTGGACCCTCAAGGGTAAGCTAGATGCGACAATCAGGTTCAAATCCGAGATTAGATGGCCACCCACGAACAAACTCGCATAACAATTACTTGATTATCCCATGGAAGTATCCCACCTCATCTCCGAAGTGAATGCAGGAGCGGTGAAGAAGTTTATGTTCTCCAAGGATAGAAAACAAATCGTTATTATTTACCTTACAGTATCTCATATATCCAATAAGTACACGGTATATTATACAAGATGATACAAGTCGATCCTCAATGCTATTAAATATACGAATGCGTCATGGGAAAGCAATGAATGTATGATAGTATTGAGGTGAAAATTTGTGAAAACTAATGTCGTTCATAATCGTGACTAGGGACATAAGGGGGGAGATACGAAGCAACAGACTGCCTGCTACTCCCAGCCCTTTGGGATTCCGAATCTGGATCTGGAAGTAGGGTTCGCGCGAAGTCCTGCTGTCGCGGAGGAATCTCTTCATCATCGTCCAAGTGTACGGCCAGCTTTACCACACGACCCCTGCGTTCTTGACTCGGACCACTACGAATGGATTCTATATCCTCCACCGTTATATTTGAAACGGGATACGACGCCGTGATAGTGATCGGAGATGTAACATTTCTGGGCAGTGGCCTTCGGGTAGATGCAGGGACGGGAATTTGGACCGTGTATGCTGTGGTTGGGGTGGCAAGTGGCCCCGGAGACCATTCGTCGGTGGAGGGGGTAGCAGGAACATTGAGTGTTCTTTTGCCTTTGCCTTCCCCACGAGGAACCACAATCGAAGGCGGTCTCATTTTCCGTATAGATCTTGACTGATAGAGCGGGGGAGGATCAAGTTGGTCTGGGAGAGGGTCACGGAATGGATCCTTTTTGTCTGAGGGATACGGCGCCTTTTCGCGTTCGGGCACGTTAACAATTGTGAAACGACCCGTTGTGACAAGGGAGTCAACCTCAGAAGGAGCAGGCGCCACTGAACTTGTGCGACGATTTTGTAGACCGTTCGAGAACGCTGTAAGGTGGGTTGAACTTGTGGTTATGTCGGAAATTGACCTGGCGTGTCCCATCTGTGGAGTGTCGAATGGACGAGCGGGTCTTCTGGATTCAGGTGAACGAACAGGTCCAGCAATGTACCGCTTCGGGACCGGCGCATCTGCGGTCATGTACGCCGGGGGAGGGATTTGTGGGCCTAGCAGAGCGGAACCATCCCTTGAATTTATGACAGAAAACCGCATAGTTGTCGCACTTGGGGGCTGCGGTAATGGTTTCTCGATAATAACGATGTCCACAGGTTCTCCATAGCTGTAGTTTTCCAATAAATCCACCTTTCGCTCTCCAATTTTATCCCGCTTGGCGCGTCGATGAAGAAACCAGATGAGACCGATCAAAATAATAACTGCGACTCCACCAATGACACCAAATACTAAAGTTAGTGGTATGTCGTGTTGTGTGGGCTGAATCGCTCGTTTAGAACCGGTATGTATGTCTGGAGGTATGTCGGCACTGTTCTATCAATCGAAGACTTTCTGTCAAGAAGCATCAATAAACACGAGAAATAGGCTTACAAAGGCACCGCCAATCGCCATCCTCCATTCAAACACCCAACGAACAAAATTAAAAGGAATTAAAGTAGAAAAAAAAAGGGGGGAAATCCGTCCCAGCGGAATCGATTGAAGTGGAAACGTTGAAAGGAGGGGCGGACGTCGTCAAACCGCTTGGTCCCTGGCGGCCATTTAAGGCAGTGTCGTTAGTCAGCAGTTCGTGGGAAGAAAAGTCTTTGCTCCAGAAGGCAGAAATCTTCACAAGCGATCGCTTTGGTCGACCCTCTGTATATCGTGTTCTTAGATTTCTTTCTTCCTGTATTCTTCTCATTTTTTGCCAAACTACCTTTACATCTCTCATACCTAATCTCTTCGCCGTCATTGTCGACATCGATATCATCATGACTGCCACATCTGCCAGCACAGTCGTGTTCCCCGAACTACTGGAGAAGTTGAAAACTGCTCCTACTGCACCAGGTGAGTATCATAGTTTACGACGGACAGCTGGTCGAGATTTTAGTGTTATCTTCATGATCATTGAGCTTGCATCTCTTTGTAACTTGTGGTTTAGGGGTTGTATCGCTGTTTGTTTGTGGATCTGTATCTAAAATGTTATCTAGATGCAAAGGCTGCAGCAGATGTATTAGCAAAAGAGGTTTCAAAGGCCGGTTTGGCCACATTATCGTTAGCCTGTTTCTTCTTATCTGCACGAATCAATATATCTCACTTATCACATCAGAGATGCCCGCATACTGGATACATTACAAGCATATGCCCTTAACAAAAAATCTGGATATGAACGCGAATCTGCAGCTGTCGGTCTCCAGTCTCTGGCAAATGTCTTGGGTGCTCCTGCTGGCCCCATTCTCCTCAATACTCTCCCCACACTCTACGATCTTTATATGGACAAGGGCGACGTTGTCCGTAATGCTGCAACAGAAGCAGTCAAAGCCATTTTAAAGCTCTTCCCACCTGAATCGGCGGGACAAGTCTTCCGTGTTTTGGAGAAAGTTATCGAAGCGGGAAAGTGGAAGTCCAAAATCGGAGCTCTTGATGGCATCAAATCTTTTGTCAAAACCGCGAAAGATGCAGTCGGCAACGAATTAGGGGTTACGCTACCTAGGGTGGAACTAGCTTTGCACGACACAAAGTCTGAAGCGAGTCCCTTTGGATCATATACCCATGCTCAATTAAACTAAACTTTGCCCAGGTATCTTCCGCAGCGACGAAATGTGCAACAGCATTGTGCACCACCCTCTCCAATCCAGACTTAACCCCTCACATCCCAATGCTGGTGAAATGCATGTCCAACCCCGTCCAAGTCCCCGAGTGCATCAAGGCGTTGTCTTCCACGACCTTTGTGGCCGAAGTGACTGCGCCTGCTCTCGCCGTTCTCGTTCCCCTCTTAATCCGAGCCCTTAACGATAGGAGCATGGAGGTTCAAAGAAGATCTGTGGTCGTGATCGACAATCTCGTCAAGCTCGTGCGGGACCCGAAAGTTGCAGCAAGGTATCTGAGTGGTTTGGTTGATGGTGTCGATCGAATTAAAGAAGGTGCCTCATTCCCTGAGGTAAATCTGAACATGATGCTATATATTTGACATTTATTGATATGTCCCATAGGTCAGAGCCTTCGCGGCAGCGGCTCATGCCACTCTATTGAAGGCAGGTGCTTCGTCCTCAGGGACCCCACCTCCACCCAGAGATGTAGTGGGAGAAGCTGCACAAGCTTTATCGCAATTGCTCACCATGTTACCATCGGAACTAATCATCCCAGCGCAGCAAGCTTCTAATGCCCCGACCGAAGTTATTCATCCCCTTCTGCGTGACTGTCTCGAATTCTCCTCTGTCATGGTTGCGGATCTTGTTTATGACCACGTCTTTTTGGAGTCCGATAAATCCAAATGGGAGCGATCTTTCGGAGCTTACATTGTGTCCTGGCTTCCAAAGGATTCATCCGAGACGGCAGGTTCACTTGCTGATCGTGCCAGAAAACATTTCCATCAGGCGTATTTAGCCCAGTTTGCACCCAGTTCCACTGATGATAGCGGTGAAGAATTACTTTGCGACACCTTGTTTTCCTTGGCATATGGCGCACTGCTGCTTTTGTCACACACGACCTTGCGTCTTGTTCGAGGCAAACGCTATGGCATTTTGGGCCCAAACGGAAGTGGCAAATCCACCTTGATGAGGTCATTGAACGCAGGAAAGGTAGAAAACTTCCCTCCTCAGGAGGTCTTGAGGACTGTCATGGTAGAGCATTCCCTTCAAGGCGAGGATGGGAGCTTGAGCGTGATAGATTTCATTGCATCGGGTAAAGTTTTATTAAATGAGTGCTTGTATTTTGCTTATATATTCATCTAGACAACAAGCTGGAAGGGATACCAAGGTCTCAGATAGTGGAACGTCTGAATGAAGTCGGATTTGATGAAAATCGTCAAGCGGATACTATCGGCGGCTTATCAGGTGGCTGGAAAATGAAGTTGGAGCTTGCAAGAGCTATGTTATACAATGCCGATTTGTTGCTCCTCGATGAGGTGAGTCTGAGTTGTATCGCTCCTGACCCGTTTCTGATCCCACCCATTATAGCCTACCAATCACGTAAGTTAATGTTAGCTTCCAAGACAGGATGCGGTGGCTTATTCCATCCATCGACTCTCAGTTGGATCGTGCATCTGTAAAATGGCTCGAGGAGTACCTTGTTGCACAGAAAAATGTCACTTGCCTGATTGTCAGTCACGATTCTGGGTAAGTCATGTCGTCGTTGCGTGTACCCGACTCACTCAATTTGGGTAGTTTCCTTGACAATGTTACGACGGATATTATCCATTATGAGTCTAAAAAGGTGTGTGCTCATATGCATTCCTTCATCTGGTTCCAGGACTGATACCTATGTTTCAGCTGGTGTATTATCCAGGAAACCTTTCTCACTTCGTTGAGCAACACCCCGAAGCCAAATCATACTATACCCTCGCAGCAACGTCGATCAAATTCTCGTTTCCTCCTCCAGGTTCACTTATGGGGGTACGCAGTAATACGCGTGCGATTCTGAAAATGTCGCATTGTACCTTCACATATCCTGGACGGAGTGAACCGAGCCTCATCGATGTCAGTTGCGCGTTGTCACTATCAAGGTAGGCATCTGGACACGTGCCGATTACATTTCTTGATCTGACTCGATCTTTATCCAGTCGTGTCGGAATAGTAGGGCCTAATGGTGCTGGGAAATCCACCCTTATCAAACTCCTCACTGTATGGCTTCGGCGTTTTACCATTCCATTCGTCCGCAGCTAACCAACCTTCCATTTGGAATAGGGTGAGACAGAACCTCAGGAGGGTGTAGTGTATAAGCATCCGTCATTGCGTGTCGGCTATGTATCGCAGCATGCCACTCATCACATAGGTGTGTTTTTGAAACAATCTGGCTAGCAGAATAGACTAACTGGTTGAATAGATCGTCACCTGGAAAAGACCCCGATCCAGTATATGTAAGTCATGCTTTGGAGTGGAGTAAACTACATACTAAGATTTCTTCAAGTCAGTGGCGTTATCAAGACGGACATGACCGTAAGAGCACATCATGTTAACTTACCTCGTACAATCGCTTACCATTCGTATACGACAGGCGAAATTCTGGAAAAAGCCACACGTGCCCTGACCGAAGAGGATAGGAAGACCATGGACACGGAGTGGGTCGGGAAGACTGGAGAGAAACGCAAGTTAGAGGTAAGGATACATCTAACTCGTGGGTTCTTTAAATTGATATGATTATGTTCTAGATGATTATGGGTCGTCAAAAGCTCAAGAAATCTTTGCAATACGAAGTGAAATGGCGAGGCCTTGACCACAAGTTTAACGTGTGGATTCCCCGAGAACAGTTGATCGAGAAAGGCTTCGGGAAACTTGTTTCGCAATTCGATGACCTGGAATCTTCACGTGAGGGCGCAGGAACAAGAGATACTGCGGCTCATATTGTCAGGAAGCATTTGGAAGATATAGGTTTAGAGGGTGATATTGCGCAGTACAATGAAATTTCCGGTCTTTCTGGAGGCATGTAATCCTGGTTGGTTCATGACATTGTACTGATGATCTGTGCAATTAGGCCAAAAAATCAAGCTAGTTATCGCCGCCGCTCTATGGAACAACCCACAGGTAAGTTGGTAGCATCCAAGTTCAGGTAGGTTGCTGACCTGAACCACCCAGATCTGCGTCCTTGACGAACCTTCTAACTTCTTGGATCGGGAAGCCTTGGGGGGACTAGCAGTTGCCATCCGCGATTGGGCAGGGGCTGTGGTATGTTGCATTATGATTAAATGTCAACGACCTTTGCTCATACCTTTTCACAAAGATTATTATCTCTCATAATGACGAGTTCGTTAAGGCGCTCTGTGAGTCTCAATCGTCATCGTCAGACAAAGAGAACTTTTCGTATTAAATGCGTGACAGGTCCCGAGATTTGGCATGTCGAGGCCGGAAGAGTAACCCACATGGGCAAATCAGCCACGGTAGAGGACGCCTTCGCTGATGGTAAACTAACTCCTGCGCGTAGCTCGCGGATGCCCACACCCTCCGGATCGACGGCAGCAACTCCAGCGGGCAGTGGAGCTGAAGATATCAAACTGAGCAACTTGGCTGCTCCGGTTATCAAAAAGAAGAAAAAGACTCGTAACCAGCTCAAGGCCCAAGAAGAGCGACGGAGGCTTAGGAAGTTGGAATGGCTTGCTCGCGGGGGGCCAAAGCCTGAAGACACTGATAGTGATTGAGTTTCTATTCTGATTTTCTGTCTCCCTTTTCTTCTTGAATACCCATCATAGACATATAGACCATATAGAGTAGTGTTCGTGTTAGTCTCTCATAATGCATTATTTAGTTGCGTACCCGAAGATACGGTCATTCACGGATCAACGAATTCGAATCATGAAAGTTACATTGGCATACGTTATAATAAGTTGAAGCTGAATTCTGAGGGAATCACAACCACCGTTTGGTCCTTGGGATCGAAGCTAGCGATGAGCCGCTGTCCGTGCGAAGGTAAAAGGTCTACATTGACACCCGGAGATTGGCGGCCGGAGACTCGAATTTGGCACATGCGAATGTCGGCACGCGTCCACAAACGCCCCCCGAAGAGACTAGGAGACAGCCATAGATCTGCCAATATTCCGATTCGCGAAGAACAAAATATTCTGAGGGAAGTCGTTACCTTCACGAAGGGTGGATCCCGAAGAATATCGGTGTATGTGGGGTCGTTGAACACATTTGTCATAATTTGGAAGAAAAGGCGATTTCCTCACGCAGGGTATTGATATCTAGGTGCCGTTCTCGCCCGTCCATCAAAGATATTGAGTTTATTTCTAATAAAATCACACATTTTGTGCTGCGTCGATTTGTTTTCAGCAACATGTAGACCTTTCCAATAGATTTCGAAATTCAAGTTGCGAGCTCAAACCTTCTCCCTTCAAAGACCGCAGAATCGAAACAGGTAGCGGTTCTTGTCCACATTCTGTTCGAAACCTTCTTCCTGAACAACCATTCAAGCATGGCGGGATGGAACGCCTCCGTCAACATCTTTGCGAATCAATCACCCAGGTGTCAGGCTACACACAGGTGTATACCACATAACTTTCTTGCGCATACCAGGGAGGCGACGGCAGTCAATGCCCTCACTATCGATGTGATGATGGGGATGTGCCCGTTGAGAGGTCCCTTGGTCTTCTCCGTTATTCTTCGGTGGAATCTTCAACACAGTCTAGGAAAACTCCTCCGCTGCAAGTATGTCTCTTACTTCTTCTCGCACGAAGGGTAGCCGATCCGCCCTTAGACTCACTTTGACAGTCGATCTCTTCCTCGTTATGCGCCTTTCTACCACCGCCGTTTTGGTATTACTGGTTCTGCTACTGGTTCCGGATAGGATCTTACCGTCAGAGAGCTGGCTGACGTCCTGACCTGATGTCCAGTTACTGACAGGAGTGGAGAGTCGTCCTTCCTATAAGGCTGTAAAGAGGCGCTGCCGTATACTTTGCCTATGGGACTTATTCCCGATCATCGGGAGTTGTCTTGGGGACCTTACTTGCACAGGGTGTTCCCCTAACTTTGGAGTAAAGGAAAGGAAAGTGTATCTATGGTAAGCTAAGTTATCATTAGAGAAGGACGACGGATATACAAGGAAAATAGGTGTGTTAACTGGGCACGATAGCCGGTCTCAGAACTGCAGGGAAATCCAATCCAGATCGAACAAGAATATCCTGAAAACCTGTAGATAAGCCCCTCTGTAAGTTGCATCTGTTAAATCGCGGTGAAACATCCAAATAGTGAGTATCAGCTCATCAAACAGCGTTTTTACCTTAACCGATGAGCAATCAGTACATATGAATTTATTGATTTATCGCATAGCCTACAGATTTATTACTGCTCTCCCGAGTCATTCATCTCTTACCCCAATACTTCGTTCGGAGATTTTAACACAGTCCAACGGCCAAACCCAGTGGTAATATGGATTCTGGGTTGACAAACAAGGGTGCGGCACTCGGCTTCATGTTATGAATGAAAATATTGGCCCCAAGGATGCTATTGCATATGAACGGGGGAAAGAACGAAAACATATCGACTATCAACCAATCAGCCAATCAACGCCGAAGATGAACCATCATGGGAATACGCGATCTATCTTGTTTTCAACAAATCCCCTTCACTCCTAACTTATCTGATTGTCATTTCCGCGTCCACCCGCCTCATAAGGAGCTTCCATGGCGGACTCGCCGGCTACTCACAGGATTCCGAATTTACCTTCTTTGCAAAGGGTGTCTTGATTGGCAATATAAACCCTCCAGACTTCGTTCGCATCCACGCTGGTCTAGGAGAAAACGCTCCCTTCCCTGGCTTGAATTTGGTATTTCTTCGATTCTATCCTTTCCTCCGTCTCAACGCTGTTGATCTCGGAGCGACGATAGTTAGCTTGTCTTCGATGTTGTGGAGTTACGTTACCGGTATCGAAATCATGACTATCATTACACAATTGGCTGATAGTTTGAAGAGGGACTACATGCGCAGCTCTGGTTAAACCTTTCAGAGGTTCTTGACGTGAGGGATCAGTATTCTTGAAGTGCCCTTGGGCTGCAGCGTCAATGGTAATTTGGACTATCATTCTCGAAAGGGATATTCACCTTCCTCACAAAAGGAGAAAACTTTACAAGAGGGAAGGCGCGGTAAGTAGGATAGACTTGGACGCTATGTTCCGGTGATAGCCAGCTATCTCACTTTGCCAGCGAGCGTCGGGATCCGCGGGAGTCGTGTCAAGTGAGCTGGATATATGTGTTGGGAGACAAAAAATCTCAATGCCTCTTTGGCATAAGGCCTGACTCGTTCCCTGGGTTCAGGATTCAGAATCCTTCCTGACAACTCAGGATGGATATCTTGTTAAGTCTAGTTATAGATACGCGATATGCCAGAGCAAACAGCCAAAGCATGGAGGGACGGTAAGTACTTACAAGTACCACCACATATCCACAGGCGCAAGTTTCTAAGGGTCATGGGTGGACTTTTGGTCCGATCTCCGTCCTAAGCTTTGTTGCCACCGCTAGGCTTTCAATAATCTAACGAAATCTGTCATAATACGATGTACTTTTACGTGGTTTTATTGTATCGCTGCTGTGTGTGTTGTGTTTGGGACTTTTATTGGTTCAATTTTCGGCCTCGCACTCTGCCTCGCGTAGTGGAGCTTTGAACCATCAGGATCACAAGGGCAAGGAATTTGTCGTCAGTGGGTACAGCCCCGTTCGGGTAATTTAAAACCGCCGTAGGTTAGGAAATCAAAGCATTCATTGTCGACTAAAATCAATACAATTATTGGATGTAAAGAATAACATAATATTGCGGTGAGGGCTTCGATGCGGCGATGTACAAATTGTGGTTTATGAATATAGACTATTTCAGAACGGAGGAGGAGTCGCTCCTAGACGGATCCGTTATCGTGGATGTACATTCTCCGAAGCGTTGCAAAATTCCGGGCACCCCGATGCAATGTAGCGGATGCCTGCCCAATTTCAGTAGTCAGCGGCCTAAGAATGATGAGGAATCGTCCTTCCTCTCAAGAGGTTATATGCGGCGATAGGTAGAATCTCTCGGTGTTACGCCTCCTGGTCTTCACGTTGCGTCTGTCCAATTGAGTTGCTCGGAAGAAGGCTTGTGTTGTAGAACTAAGTCAGACAAGGAAAGATTCTTGCATCTTCTGTTATTCTTGTCATCCACTAGCCGAACAATCAGTTGGCTCTATCGCACCTGATGTTCAAGGAACACCTCGACCTTGCCTCGAGCCTTTTGTGCATACATTATCTTCTCCAGGATAGGCAGTTATTATAGGTGTGTTCGAGGCAATATCAGGCACTAATGCGCGGCTTTCGACGGGGGAACCAACAGGTATTACCAACTCAGGTGAACCTCCCTCACCACTTCCGTTTCATCTTGATTGAACATGCTGTGTACACGAGGCCTAAGTTTTGAGTATGGTTACCTAGAGGCGTTCGACCGATATGGAAGATTCAATTTGCGGGATGAATAAGCGAGATCGGGGACACAGATGCAGAGAACCTGCAAGCTTGGGGTGCTATGAACGATTCCAGCTATGATAATTCCATGTTTAATAACCCCGCTGATGTCTGGAATTAAAAGACACTTCTCCCTTCCGCCGATCCACCATGTAATGCAATCATGAAATAATAATAAGGTAAGATGAAGCGAAGACCACGCCTGGGGACAATTCGATTAAATTAAAAAGTATTGGGAGCATCCTTCTTTTTAGTCCGACTATCGATGGAATTTGATGCCCTCGATGTCATGTTACGATTGCATTTAATTTTACCCCTCGTTACTTTTGATCAAGTTGTAGCGTGATTTAGACTGTGAGGACATAGACTGTTCGAATTATAGTAGGTGTCTGGGAGAAAGATGGAGACGGAAGGGATAATCGCGGTTATGAACAAGCTACGCATAGCCTCAC
>Ga0157379_10000807_pt1 | contig 25376 bp, 21 predicted proteins | sample S25metaG_FD_121802 | JGI IMG/M metagenome (GOLD analysis project Ga0157379, IMG submission 121802) | Switchgrass rhizosphere microbial communities from Kellogg Biological Station, Michigan, USA - S2-5 metaG | ecosystem: Host-associated > Plants > Roots > Rhizosphere > Soil | place: USA... | reverse complement strand
TTTAAACACCAGTTTTGATGCCAACTAAACCCAAAGTATTTGTCTAGTTTAGAAAAAGACTAAACTCGAAGATTCTTATACAATATAGGCATAAAGAGAACTCAAAGTCTTCAGTAAAGTCTTTGTCCAGCAAAGTGCGCAGAGGAAAACTTAGGAATAAAAAGCCTCTTAAACCAATCAATCACCCTTTAAGCGGCTTTTTATTCTTAAGTTTTCCTCTGCATACTTTACTGGACAAAGACTTTACTGAAGACTTTGAGTTCTCTTTGTGCCTATCTTGTATAAGAATCTTCGAGTTTAGTCTTTTTCTAAACTAGACAAATACTTTGGGTTTAGTTGACATCAAAACTGGTGTTTAAACTTCAAATTTCCAAACATATTCATTCATGTCAAGACTTTTAGTTTTTCTGGGGAATAGTTTGCTAATAGAAATTTTAAATTCTGCATTTGTTTTAAGTCTTTGTAAAAAGTTAAAGTTTAACAAAGTTTGAAATGTGATAAAAATTGGCAAGTTTTTATTTTCATATTATATTTAGTACAAGTGGGGTTGAAATTGTGAACATTGCCATGTGTAGCGATCTACACCCTGTTGGGCCACTATAAAAAAGGGTTTTCCCTTTTTGTGCGAAATGGCGGAGCCTAATGTTCACCCGAACCTTTAAGCTCCTCCCCCTCCTCCTCCAGTCGAATCACAATCCTTCCGGCAGGGATATAACATTGTGGCCACAAAGGGGCCTACTCTGCCATAAACAAGCCCTCTGCAGCCACCCAATCCTCTTTGTAACGGTCTAAGTTCATATGCTTCTTGTGAGGAGCCACGATAAACCCCCTGCAAACGTCCAACATATACACCCTGGAGCGGAAATGGATGTCCGTCACCTATGCCTATCATAGTGATAATAGTCAGGGCTGAGGAGTACCTCCTATCGATGACCGACGTTTTCGGCACCAAACCAGGAATATCATCTTCGCTTCCTGTGTAGAGCCCTTGACCATAGTCCTCATGTCGGGGTAAGCCTGGAATTATCTCGTCTTCATCTGCGGCTGGGGGAGGGTTTTCTCCGCTAATGCTTGTACCGTATTTGTATGTTGGCGACTGCTGGCACATCGGTCTAAGAAAAATGACTATAACAAAAGGAGTTGTTTGTGGATCCCAGAACCCGACTATGTTATCTTTGCTGCCAGACGCCAGGGCCTGCGGTTCTTTCGTCGGACGCCCTTGTATATACTTAACATGCCATCGAGTGGCCTACGCCAAAATTTAACCATGCAACAGGGTACATGCATTACCAGTTTACTCGTTAGAATCCTCTTTTCAGACGCTCTTCAAACGCTAACAGTCTAATTGTTGGATCATCACTTGCGGCTACAAACTTCGTATCATCCTTCTAACCGCCTCACGATGCGCAGCCCATGCCATCAAATTGTTCATATTTAGTTCGAAATATTTAACAAACCCGCTCTGGTCAACGGATACAACCTGAAAGTGAAGATCGAATAGCGCGAATAATGGAGTCGTGTGCTTGAAGGATGGTTTCGAGATTGATGGTGAGTCCATTCTAGAGATAAATTCCAGCTAGTAGAGCCGTTTACGACATGTTAACCTTCGGTTGTCCACTGCTGGTATATTATTGAGTTATTGAGATTGAAAGGACTGCTGTAAACGGATGGGGTTTACAAGACACCGAATCTTGTCCGTGGATGTATTGGACGAATTTAGTACATAGTGAGGTAGAGGCATCCGTCGAATATGCTCTTGGAGGCAATAACTGCAATGTTCATCTCGCAGGGTGAATAGGGACATGTATGACTGCATAATAGAATAAGTCACATCGATTATATTATTTATATATGAAGGAGGAGGCCTTGTATGAGGGATGTAATAGGGACTCGGTCGCATCTGACGCACCTGAAATGTCACTCCTGAGAGAGAAAAGGAAGTTTATTGATGGATGTCGGAAAACAAGGCCCAACCATCTCGCCAATTCACCAATGGCCCACCTTCCCATCCTACCTCCATAATCTATAGTCCTTCTTGGTCGTATCTTCTTCAACTGTTTGCCATCCGAAAATATCCCCGTTCCGCCAAAGCTAAATCTCTCACCTTTGCATCGTCCACAGAGGGATGTATGACTTTGAGATTCAGCTGACACTTGGGTTCTGTTTGACGCTGTGGACGCTCGTCGACGCCGGTTAAGCTCTCTCTCTTCCCCATTGCCAACGAAATGGAATCAGCTCTCAAAAATCTTTTGAAGGCATACCAGAGGTCTCCAGCCGAGAGCTTACTCCCTGAAGAGGTAAATCTGGTGATAGACTCTTTCGTTTCTTCTGGAAATACGGCGACACGGCCGGATGCACTCATATTTCTATCCAAATTCGTATCGGATTTACGAAATAAATACATAACTTCGTCGGACCACGATATTGCTACATCAATAATTGTACGGACGTTTGCACCTCCACTGGAAGCTCGTTTGGGTGACACGCAAGAGTCCGCTACAGAAACAGCTCTCTCGTTTTTCACTTCGCTATTTCAGGTCGATCCACTATCTGCATGCGCTATATTCGCTCGAGATGGTTGTATGGACGCCATCTTGGATTTGCCAGACTTATATTCATCCTCAGAGTCCATCCCCAGATCCGTCGCCAATCTCCTTTCACAAGCTAGCGGCCAAAAATCTTGCAGAATATTAATAACTTCACCCCGGGTCAAGGGATGGCTGGATCAAGCAAGAAGACAGGTCAAGGATTTAAATCTCAGAGCGGCTTCAGCTGTGGCCTTAGTCAAACTTTCACAGGGCACACAGGTTGATACAGCAGACGCCACAGAATCTGGTTTGTCCAATTCTACGGAGAAAGGTGAAGATGACACCATGGAACTCGCCGCACTGATGAAGGATCTTGTGGTTTCCAATACTTCGGCCAATGTAGACGCTGTGGAAGGACTGGCTTATCTTAGCGTCCAACCGGCCGTCAAAGAGACCCTCTCCCGCGACCGCGAATTTTTGAGGGCCCTTTTTTCTCTCCTGCCAAAGCGTTCCCAGGTAATAACGTTTCCCGCATCTCATGCAGAGCGACCTTTATCCCAATCTGCACAAACTGATCTTGGCCTCGACTATGGTGTTGCCGTAATAATCCTTCATTTATGCTCCTATCGACCACGTTTGTCCGATGAAGAAAAGCAAATTGACCGGTTGAGGCGAATGACAAAAGAACCTGGTGGCTCAGGTAAACTCTCTTCAGATGATGCCTCACAATCCGAAAAGGAGAAACTTGATGACGACGAGCATGTTCGGGCAAGATGTCGACGCTTATTGGAATCTGGTGCTGTGAATGCACTTGCTGGGATCGTCAGGGAGGTTCTTTCAAGGGGACATGGGGCTCGAGGGATTCCGGCTCAAAGAGCTATTGCTGCCGCGTTGTTGAGTATCGCCGAGGAGAAAGACAATCGAGGCAAGATGCTCCAGGAAGGCGGTGCTAAGGCATTGCTATCCATTATCCAGACTTCATTGATAGAGTCTGCGGCCTCATCCTCTGAGAGGGAGAAGGGGGCCGATGTATTGGACAAACAAGATCTTCTTGCCATTCAAGCTCTCGCCAAAGTCTCAATCACATCTCCTCCTACAGCCGTGTTTGGCCCGAGTCCGGATTCATATATTGACGCAATTCGGCCGTTTGCAGTCCTCCTTTGCCACTCTTCTAGTACTTTGCTTCAAAGATTTGAAGCTGTGATGGCCCTTACAAATATCGCGTCTATCAGTCCGGAGGCTGCTTCACGAATCAGCGCATTTCGTTTCAAAAGCACTGGAACGCGAACGGGAGCAGGGGATATTATCAAGGCAACGGAAGGCTACCTACTTGATAACAACGTCATGTTGCGCAGAGCAGCCACAGAACTAATCTGTAACATTGTTGGAGGAGATGAAATGAGCTTCAATTACTTTGGAGGGACTGTCGAATCAGATGCCAAATCGAAACTTCACATATTACTAGCCTTATCCGACGTGGACGATTTACATACTCGGCTTGCCGCCTCTGGTGCCCTGGCAGTTCTGACCGCTTCTCCCTTCGCGTGCCGAAGTTTGGCCAAGCTGGAAATGGAGCGACACCGAGTTCTCCCGATTCTTGTCGAAATGATCTCCCCGGCGATTGCTGGGGAGTATCGGGAAGGGAACGAGGAAGAAGAAATGGATACCGACGGGAACACTGGACGAAGTAGCGACGATGTCAGACTCATACATCGAGGCGTTGTTTGCGTGCAGAATCTTTTCGGAAATTTGGATAGTGTTGAAGAGCGAAAAGCCATGTCTATTGAAGCCGAAAGAAAGGGCCTTCTCCGCGCTCTCCTCTCGATAATCAAGTCTCCTCCGGAAGGTCCGTCAAGAGATATGATCTTGAGATCTGCAGCAGATGTCCTAAAGTGGGTAATGCAGGCTGGTGTAAAACTTCCAATATAACATCCCTTTCTGGCCGAGCTCCGCGTTTATATCCTCTGACCGTCAACTTTACTAATCAGACGTGAATGAAACAAGAACTGCATTGGTGCTCCGATCCACACAAGTATTACGCTTGTTTTGATCAAATTGATACCTGAGATTTATTTAAAATGTCCGATTGGGTCCACTTAAATTGTTATGGAACCCCCAAAATTCGAAGAAGGAAAATACCTAGTGCCAAAAGCTCAAAGAGTCAAACTCGACACACCAAATCGCTTGAGAGCTGGAATGGGGCTTTCAACATGAATTTATTAAACGCAATTGACAATGACTCACCTCTAGGGACATGCTCGCGAATCATAGGTTTCCAGACAGTCTCGAACGCTCTGTTGAATGTGTAAGAAACAAGGATAGCAAGCTTGAGTTAGAAGCTTAGTTACCCTGGGGTACCACTACTAGTACGTCCTCCAGGCTCGAGATTTCCGGTGTTGGGCCCACAACAAGCATCAGCAGTACCCCAGACTGCAAAAAGGTCAGTAATTTCAGTAGAATAATACAATCAAGCGACGCCACTAGACTTACACGGCCCTGCAGCCCAAGCGACCCATCCGATATATTCGTCATTTGCGGCAACGTAGTTGAGAAGAGTATCCACATACTATTATTAAGTAAGCTACAGACGATTTATAAGATGAAGATGCCTTACTTGGGAGCATGTGGGATTGTTTCCAACACCGAATTCAGACAAGATTGCCCTGACCAAACTTGAGCTTTGACCACAAAACGGGTGTAGATGGTCTCACTTAAGCTTATTTTCCTTCAGGAATTGTGTGAATCCTTCGAGGTTTGACGGTCCAGGTTGTTCGCAGGTATCATGTCCTCCAGAGAAATCGATATCTAACATAAACGTTACTACTGAATCGTCACCCAGCAAGCAATAATACTAACCGAGATACTAAGGACGAACTATAGTTAGAATCGGGTCGTAAAATGCCAAGAATAATTCTCATACCTCGTGCATATCAATGGCCGTGTTATGGAGGGGGTCCCGAATTTTCCCCATGACTTGACTGGATGGCAAAAATTCGCCATTTGGTCCACTCGACTGGTTCCACGAATGTCCTCCAGTCCATGCATTTCCGGGGGCCACAATCAATTGTCTAGCTCCCATCGCTCTAATTGCGTCAATGGCAACCTGAAGAGAAATTAACTATACGATTCCGGGCTGTATGTAAACCTGGGAATTACTCACTTGGTTGTTCAGAAGGACGAGCTCCGTGGGCTAGAAAGAAACATGGTGAAAAGTGAGTTTAAATAGGCTGTTAAACACTGATTTATATACCATATCATGCGGCTCATTATTTAATCCAAAAAGAACCTGTAATGTTTTCAACCCTAATATAGAATAAACAGTCCATGTTACTGACCTTTTCGTTGTCTCGGAATCTTGCTGCCAGTCTTCCCCAGAAGATTCCAAATTGAGTAGTTGTAGCTGCGGTAGGATCAGAATGATTTCCGATAACCTGGAATTATTTTAAAACAAAGTTATTTCTTAACGAAAGATTTTAGAAGTACGTACACTTCCGGAGAATGGCTGGCTCGAAGGATCGCTATGATAAACCATAGGTAGATGGACTGACACTTGAAATTAACAAGCTTACTTGTAACGCATCTGTTTTCCGTGGAATATTTCTTAGAAGAAGTCTTATCAATTAAGAAATTGACCTACGTAATTATGTGGCTGCATAATGGCGAGTAAGTTATCAGCCAGTCTGAGACATCTTCGAGTCCCATATACTTACGTCGATGAGGGCATATGCGCCTTTCGTTTTGGTGATGTAGTCAATAGCATCCTTGTAAAATCCAAAGTACTGGGAGAGTTAAAGGAGATGGGTACTGAAGTAAACGGTTATCCTACTGTCTCATTGAACGGCCCACCAAGTCCCGTCTTCAATGGTGCCATTCGTTCCATCAAGAAGGTGACTCGGAATAAATTAACCTTTTCTTGATCAACAAAGATATCAATGGTGCTCTATTTACATTCTCTGTCAGAAAAGGTGAGGAAATTATCATTTGAAAAGTACCTTGTTTATGAAAGCATAATCGACTCCAAAACGTCCGGGAAGTCCCTGGCCTTTGGCTCCGTAAGCTCCGAATTCCCCTCCTGACTGGATTTATTTTCAGGGTATATTTGAGATTACAACGATTCAAGAAGCTGTACCTCGTTGACACCAGCATAAATAATCTTAGCCAACGTTCCAGAGATGACAGCAGCGAGACCGGCGATACGAAGCAACATTTTGAATTGCCAAAAGGTTTTTAGTACCAAAGACACCAAGTTGTTACTCCGTAGCTCCTTTTAACTCGAGTTTTCCAAATTCTCGGCTGAAATGCCATCGATTCAGGTCCACTAAGTCAGAAGACATGCGCTGTAACAAAGAGCATTGACTTATCAATGCACTCTGAGGGGAATAGTATTGGGATATGTATCATGAATAAAATGAAAAAGTGCATCTGCTGACCTTGAATCGAGAAGAAAGCCTGGCACGGAGTTATTCGGGTTTTGTCGATAGCTCATAATATCAAGAAGAAGAGAAGCCATACTTTCGAAGTAGCGCCGTTTCATTCCGAATCTAAACCATTACTATTGCAGATCTTCCATTCAGAACGCTTCGCTTGTTTACTTCCTCGGAGATTTATCACCATATATTATCTTAACATTGATGACGTCGCGTAGTTCTCGGAGAAATTTATCGCTGTATGGATACCCTTTCGTATTGCCGTCATTGGTACTTCTTTGAAAATATTATCACGACATCTGAAAGCCTTGATCCTTTGAGCTGGCAATCTGAACCCTTGGGCGCCAGATTGGCAGCAAAAGGCAAAAGGGGTCACACAATCATGACATAGCGAGACTGTATATTTCCGTTGTTACCAGTAAAATTCCGAGTGTGTTACAGTTGTAATCCAAAGAATAGTAGATGTGAGGATTTCATGGCGGAAATTCGGCTGACGTCTATCCAATTTGGTGACAAGGAAGTGTCATTTCGGCCCCGTTCTGTCAAGTTTATCAGTAATTATTTTCAGTTGAGCCCACAATAATGCACTCTTCTTCGACGAGCTTGTCTGAAATCCATCGATACGGAGCGGTACGTCGAGATGTAAAATTATCGGAAGAAGTGAAAGATATCACTTAGCGCCTTTTCTTATTACATAACATCATCAAGACAGACAATTCACTAGACAGTTTCTCCGGGGGTTTGGACTTAAAATATCCGTAATATAGGGAGGCCCCTTCAAAAAGAGTTGATTCAAGTCTTTGATCGAGATTACAATGAGTATCTTCGAGAATGTTCAAAGGGTTAAACTCGACATCCCGGATCGCTTGAGGACTAGCATGACATGTAAGTATGGACCCATTCATGTAAGTATATACCAACCTCTCGGGACATGCTGCCTTATCGCAGTTTTCCAAACCGTGTCGAAGGCACTAGAGACAGACTTTTAATATGGTGAAACGGCGAGAGCTGTCAGACTTACCCCGCTGTACCGTTACTAGTAAGGCTTCCAGGTTCAAGATTGCCAGTATCTGGCCCGCAACAGCTGTCGGCAGTTCCCCAAACTAAGCCGCGACATGGTTCAAAATTTGTGATAATGGGAAGGAAAATAGTATTACGTACTTGGCCCCGCTGCCCAGGCTGACCATCCAATATATTCGTCATTGGAAGCGACATAATTCAGAAGGTCGTCCACAAACTGCGGTAATGTGAGCTAAAGTCAGCTGAGAGGGGATAAGAGTGCTACTTGGAAACAATTGGGGTTATTTCCTAGACCGAATTCAGACATTACTGCCCTTTCACAACATATTAGTATTAAGGGACAGAAAAGGGAATGAACAAAGTCCTACTTGAGATTGTTCTGCTTTAAAAATTCAGTAAACCCAAATAGATTTGATGGACCGGGCTGAGCGCAGACATTATGTCCGCCAGAGAAGTCAATATCTATTAAGAAAATTTAGTTTGCGCTGAGCCGGAGATAATGGCAATTAGCTTGGAGAGACCAACCAAGGTACTGAAGGCAATAGCTAAAATTACCAGGCTGTAGGAAAGAAGGATTCTTTCATACCTCATGCATGTCTATAGCAGTATTGTGTATTGGATCACGTATTTTCCCTAGAAATTCGCTGGAAGGTGCAAATTCACCCCCAGGTCCACTAGTTTGATTCCACGCATGTCCCCCAGTGAATCCATTCCCAGGAGCGAGAATCAGCTGTTTGGCACCAGCTGCTCTAATGGAATCAATGGCAACCTAAACAGAGTCGCTTCTCTCGTATCAGTGGCGTATGGACAAACAAGATGACCCACTTGGTTATTGAGGAGAATCAGCTGCGTCGACTAAATGCAGAAAGATACTTAAATCATACAAGTTCAAACAATCCTGGTATCTGACGCACCATATCATGAGGTTCATTATTTAGGCCAAAGACAACCTATTCCTATGTGTTAGACAATTTCTTTGAAGCAAGCTCTTCGAAGTAACCTTTTCGTTATCTCGGAATCTTGCGGCTAGTCTGCCCCAGAATATACCAAATTCGGCGGTCGTTGCAGCTGTCGGATCGGAAGTGTTACCGATAACCTATGAAGATGTATGATCTAACTTGCAGGTGCTAAATATGGCTACAAAGAACCTACACTGCCAGTAAATGGTTGCCCCGAAGGATCGCTAAATAGGGTGGATAGTGTGGTCATTATCGGCATAGGCTACGACGCAAGAAGACATACTTGTATCGCATCTGTGACCAATCCAGCATACATTAGTGCTCATTTTTTTACCACCCATGCCGAAACATACGTAATTATGGGGCTTGGCATTATTTTAGTGATTATGAACAAGTCTGTCGATTTAGTGCACGAGGCAGACTCACATCGAGGAGAGCATATACGCCCTTCGTTTTTGTGATATAATCAACAGCATCTTTGTAAAAGCCAAAGTACTGAGAACAGCATGGTTAACTTAAAAGCATCTGATAGATTATACATACGGTCTCGTTGAAGGGTCCCCCGAGACCTGTTTTTAATGGGGACATGCGTTCCATCAAGAAAGTTACTCGGAAAAAGTTGACCTTTTCTTGGTCGACGAAGATATCAATCGTCGTCTACAAATTATTTCTTCAATTGTCCGTTTTTCAGAAAAGCAATATACCTTGTTTATAAACGCATAGTCCACTCCAAACCGACCAGGTAAGCCTTGGCCCTTCGTCCCAAAAACACCAAATTCGCCTCCAGACTGCAAATACCTCCTTATTAAGATGTTTATTTGGAATAAGTTGATACAGTACCTCATTCACACCAGCATATATAATCCGACCCAAGATTCCAGAGACAGCAGTCGCGAGACTAGCGATGCGCAAGAACAACATATTCTTTTCGGCAATTGAAGAAATTACGATCCTTCATGCCTAACAACTTCGTTCTCTTATAGTTTAAAAGTGTTCCAAAATTACCTCAGAAAAATCATCACTATTCGGTATAACTGGTCACCGGACACATAAACGTCGCAGGAAGGCTTTGTCAATCGATATGTATCAATGAATATACCACAGGATTCTGGAGAGAAACAGTCATATTTTAACGTCATAGAAGGAAGAAGCTAGCATCTGCTGACCATAGGACTCATAAATGGTGCTGGATAGGAATAAACCTTGACACGGCTATTAGAGATATTGACTAGGCCGAAGTCAACGTTAATGTGCGTCGTAAAATTTGAATTTTCCGGAGAAAATGCTACGGGGTGATTTTGTGTCATGTGAATTTAGTATCAAAACAACAAACTCCTTTTCCTAGTAAAAATCCGATAATAATCAGAAAATAAAAATCCGAGCGACTTTTGGTTACGTTCCCATACCTTGGAGCGTGATCTTTCCTTTTACCACATTGCGAGATAAAATTACCATAAATGCCTAAAGGTGAGAGAGGACGCAGAGTCCTCGGAGAAACTGGATTCAGAGAAGGACGCGGCTTCATCCTGTTCGCTGGCCATGTGGTCCTGTTTCTACACCTTCAGTACTCCCCTCCAATAAGGACAACTGGAATTTCAGCTGTTAAAACCTGATGCAGACCGTGTGATCGAGGTGGAAGATGTGGACGGGAACATGGGCGTTATACACTGCGGACCTGTATTAGATAATCAAGTAACGGCTAGAGTTGACCGCTATTCTACTGGGTTGTTACCTGGCTGTTGCCTCCGTGGGCAAGCTCGCGCTATCGGTTGTTACCCTTCTCCTGTAGCCAAATACTTCTCAATATTCTTGTATTTATTCTAGTAGATGAAGATGCAATTTATATTGTTTATAGTTTACAAATCTTGAGAATTGGTGAAATTGAAGGGATAATGTCAACCGATATGTTACCTGCCATGGACGCCAAAATAAAGAATTCAACGCTCTCACACTCGATCTCCACAACAATTCTCGCACAATTGCCTTACTTCTATATCGTGTCAATATTAACTACTAGATTTAGCTTGATTAGGATCCAGTTTAATCTACACTTTAAAATGGGTTAATCCATTATCTCATCTCTCCACTTTCCTTGTTTTCTTTTATTTTCATTTTTTTTTTTGATACAGCACCCTTATTAAATGTCCAAGAGAAGCCAAGGAGACAGACATACAACTTGCGGGGGCAGTTGAAAACATTCTACACGAACTATGAAGAGATAGCTTTGCTGAGAGAACCGAAGTCGCCAAACCGTGCTATGGCTAGTTGGTCACACCACTTCTGACCTGCTGACACCATATCTTTTGGAAGTGATGGAGTAGAAAACGAATGCACATTTGGTTCTCGGATTAGGTTGGGAGGGCGCGGATGCAGTGGTATCACATGTGTGAGTAAGTGCAATAACCGTTCCACTCCAAATCAGCATATCTCACATTTTTCCCTCAATTATTAGCCTCTAATGTTAACTTCCGAAACAAATAGGATTCTCAACATAATTTCAGCCACCATGTTAATTACCCTAACAAGCCTACAGCTGCACAGTGACGGCATGATTCTCCCTCTAAAGACACCAAACTGTTACACCACTTCTTATTTAATATAGCTACTCAATCAAAGAATTTCTAAACACATTTTCTCTCCTTTGCATAATCGGAAATTTGATTGAGGTGCATGGATATCCGGCAATCCCTCAAATATTACGGGCGAATCAAGTGCACCTGGCCTGTCTCAATTCGACTTTCAGACATGTAAGCACCTTCATTCTTACTTTATATAATTTCTAATGAGTGATTTAACCTTATATCTCCTTTTTACTGCACCAGTATCTATTATGTTAATGGCATGCATTGGCACTATTTGGAAGAACTTGATATATGCAACGGATTTGGCAATGCAGGATGGAATTATATATTTAGGAAGTGATTTATAACATATTTCACAGTAGTTCCTGAGTTTTATCCTCAATTCCTTTCTTCTCTTCTCTTCTCTTCTATTTTCTTTCTTCTCCCTCTTTTTCGAGCTCTGACACCCAGTACAATGGGGGGGGATTCATGATAGTGGGTCATGATCCAGACTTTGATGAGCTGGCGTCTGAAGTTCTCAAGAGGTATTCCACGTTCCTCCAGTTTTATGAAGCTTATTCGGCTCCTCAGGGTTTCATTTGAAAACTTAGAACTCTTGTCCCTGCATATTTTGTCTCTTACTACGGCTGACGATAGGAGCATATGGTCAGTGCTTTTTTAGAGACATTTATGGGAGATTACTCTCATGACATACTTAGAGCTGAGCATTGCTCGACTTATAATTAAAAGAATCGATCTTTTTAGATTGGTGGTTTTATTTTTAGAGAGCTATACATATACAACGGAGCATTGTCTAGTTGCTTCTCGCACGTGGTACTTCGCTGACATTTCCTAGTCTGGGCTTTCCTGGCTGCTACATCTGTGTTGGTAGCTACCACTTACCCATCAGATAATTGCTCTGAACAGATAACACAACAATCGTCAAACAAGAGATGCGGTGTTTGAGAGAATTTGATGAAAGGGCTTCAGCTTGAGCTCAGTTGCCCTGCTGGTACTGATTCTACCGCTACTTCTTACAGGCCTAATCAATTCTGGTTTCCAATGTTCTTAAACTGCCAATGATGTGGCTTATAGCCCATGATTAATTTTGATCGAAACATAAATCATGAGCACATGAGGTTCGAAGCACATTCTCGACAGCGAGGGTTCTAAAGGTTATATCTATTAATTCTAGCCAGTCTGGAGGGTTAAATGATCCCTAATCCGCATTTAATTACACAAACGCGTTTGCACGTTGCTGAGTTGGAAACTTCTCCATACGGCTTTGTCTTTATCTTAATGCTCGCACATGGTTTCTTTCCTTTTTCTGCTGTCAGTTCTGTGATGACTTGACCAGATAGAGTAACTTCACAGGCTAGATGAAATTTTACTTAAACACAATCGTTGCTCAGAAATAAAGCTTTTCCTGTCTTTCTTTGATTAGCCACTGCCGTCAGGGATGCTCCCTACACGCACCGTTTCCGTTCTACCATTCGTCAGTCTTGTCTGGGGTGCTGTAGTAGATGTATCCCCGGCGAGGCTCTTCCCGAGGGCTACTTCAGGATGCAGTACCACAGGTTCCGTATCTTGCCATAATACGACGCGACAGACCAATTTGTGCTGTTTTGAATCACCCGGAGTATGTCAAATTACTTTTCACACAAGCCACTGAGTCTAGAGGCTTACTTGCTGGAAGGGATTACTGTTGCAGACGCAAGTAAGCGCGGAGCGAGATCTCTCCATGTCTTAGACTCACAGTTTATAAAGTTCTGGGACACCTCCGGCCCTGGAGTGAACCTTCCATCAACCTGGACGGTTCACGGTATGGATGTTAATACTTCGCCTTGAACCATTCTGATCTTGATACTACAGGTCTCTGGCCGGACAAGTACGTTGTGCTTCCAATCTCCCTTCATTTTCTGAAAGACAGCCTGCAGCTGTGACGGAACCTTCTCGGAGAACTGCGATCCCTCTCGCGCTTATACAGACATTTCAACAGTGAGTATTTTATTCCAATTCTCCGAAGAAGACATTTACTCAACTCCTTCAAAGATTATCCAGAATGCAGGACAGACCGAACTATTGAGCTTCATGAACACCGTATTGATTTTTTGTTCCTCGTTCTTTTTCACCATCTGACTCCACCCTAGTTTTGGCTTGACATAAACGGAAACAACCAACAGTTCTGGGCGGTACGTATGATGTATACGAATGTATACACAAATTGATATGCATGGTTTCAGCACGAGTGGTCAACTCACGGAACATGTTACAGGTAATAAGCCTCTCAAATCTGCACAATCATGCTAAGGAATAATACAGCACTCTCGCCCCAGCATGTATCCCCTCCGGAGCGGCCAGAGGAACAGATGTATGTGGAGCCTTCAATCTCGAGCTTTCTTTCCTGACCACGCCATAGGCCGTTGACTTTTTCCTAACTGTAGAAAAGTTGTATAAGGTTAGCGAATCAATCAAATCGCGAATGCATGACGATGAGATCCGGCCAATAGTCCCTCCCGACCTTTACTTGGCTTGAACAACAGGGTATCACCCCTTCATCGACAAAGACATTTACCCTGTCGCAAATAACAAGTGCTTTGAAGGCTGCATCAGTAAGTTGTTGTGCCATAAATATCCGCTTGCCTTGTTGGAATATCTATTTACCTTGGTTTTAGGGTGTTACTCCAGCATTGGACTGTAGTGGCTCTAACTTGAACCAGATTAGCTGGTACTTCAATCTCCAAGGCAGCATCATTGACGGGAAATTCGTTATGATCGGTGTGTCTGCAGAGTGTTTCGTGTGAGTATGAGCAGAAATTAACGTATTTGAAGATGCACCCAAGGCGGGATCCTGCGCGAGTACGGGCTTAAAGTACCCGCCCAAGTCGGGGTCTGGTGGTGGTACCACCATCTCCCAAAGCCCCACAAGTACTGGCACTGTAAGTTGCACCGAGTTAGCTTATGACTATACGTATTCAACTTTGCTTACCAGGGTCCCCCGCCAACTGGAGTATGTGAAAAGCTGACACCAACAAATGTGCCGCTAACGTCTCATTTCAGACCCCTGTGGGGACTGTACCCGGAAGATCGGCCATCTCAGTTCTGACTTCCGGTGGTAGCACACAAGGCGGAGTTCTTACGACAGGAACATGGTCGGTTCAAACTCCAGCTACATTTACCGCTACAGCTTCGGGCTCCGGGTTCACGTTGAAAACAAGCAAGGGAAATTGTGGGGTGGTAAGCGGCCAGTTCCAATGTGGCAGTACCGTGACAGCCTCTGTCTTTGGATCGGTAGGGTGATTCTCTTCAGATATAATATCATATTAACGTATTCGAAATTCCTAGGCATTGTCGGGGAGTAGCTTACTTTTGACCTTCGGAGGGTCGTCTGCGTTCACCTCCGATTCAGTTCCTAGTGGAACGGCGCAGGTGGCAATATTCACAGGCACCGGAAGGGCAAACGATTTCTCGCTGATGTTCAACACGCCTTAAAGACTCCTCATTTTGTCTGCGTAGTTGTGATATTTAGTCATTTGGTCGAATGAACTGGGTATATTATGAAACAGTGTCCGAAAGAACAGAAACACAATGATTTCTCAATGTATCCTAAAATGGATGACTTTACACACTGTCGTTCAAACTCTCGAAAGCAAGTACCGACGCAATTGGGATCATAGGGGGAAAAAATGGTTCGCCTTCCAATAGGAACACAAACTTCTGGTGGTTTATTCGAATCACTCCAGTTGGTTCTTCTACACAGTCATGGGAGAAGAATATCTAGAATGGGCCGAGCTGGCGCCAATATGAAATGCTATCAACGGCCACCATCCCACGAAGGAGCAAGCTCATTTTACCCCGCCGGCTTCCGTTTGAAAAGTCTCAATACCCGATGATTTACCAATCAACTCATTTGATTCCTCTTTCCCAATTATCTCATATGGCTGCTATCAGCCTCGACTCCAATGGCATTTTGCACTCTTGCTACACTTGCGGCTGGTTATTTTCCGTTTCTTTTCCTGTTCAGAAACTTAGTTCCTTTGAGCTTTGACCATTCGTAACTGCTCTCCAAACATCGTGGAAATGGTTTTCTTGACGACTGCCTTTGAACGGGTACGAAACCCCGACAAACCCGCATTCTTGCTCGTTTACCTTCCACCACACCATGTTCTCCAAATATTGTCTAGCTGGTCTTTCTCTTGTTTCAGGTGCTCTCTCTAAGATTATTTATGCTGGCGTAAATGAGGTCAGTGGCCCGATACTACTGTTTTTATTTATTTTGTTAACCATCCACAGTCTGGAGGTGAATTCGGTGCTTTTGGTGCCAAAGGTACAGGTCTCCCTGGACGATTCGGTGTAGATTATCAATTTATCAACGAAGTATGATCTTTAATTCGAGAGACACAATCCGTTAATGGTACATTTCAGAGCGCAATCGACATATTTGTTGATCAAGAAAAAGTTAATCTCTTCCGAGTGACTTTCTTAATGGAACGAATGGTCCCTGTCGCAACAGGTGTGTAGGATGCATTCACTGCGTTATTAAAGTTGTACATTTATATCCCTCAGGGTTGGGAGGACCTTTCAACGAAACAGTGAGCTCAAGTGTTTTCGACACCTACAACAGTATATAAATTCGTCCAGTATTTTGGGCTTTACCAAGACGCCATCAACTATATAACACTTACCAAAGGCGCATACGCATTAATCGATGTGAGTGAAGTATCCCCTTCCTGGTACCGATCTAATACTTAAATAACAGCCCCATAATTATGTATGTTCAAATCCTATCTTCTATCCTTTGTGTTGTTGAGACAAGCTTCCTTGGTCCTTAGATGCGATACAAGTAGGAGAACTTCCGGTGATTTATTTTATTCTCTGACGTTATCTTCAGTGATCCTTCCCAACAACCTAATTCGGGCAGTGTGAGTAACATCGCTGCTTTCTACCTACGTTAGACTAACTATAATTATTCCTATAGATTATCGGAGACACATCCGATCCTACTGCCGCGACGACTGCAGAATTCCAAGCTTTCTGGCAGGAACTTGCCTCGCGTTTCGTTGATAACGAGAATGTGGGGCAATTATAATTCAATTTATTCCTCCTAACAGTCAATTATAAGGTTGTCTTCGGAATAATGAATGAACCCCACGATTTGGTAAAGCATCCATGACCCATTTGAACCGCGTTAACATATTGCCTTCAAACGTCTTAGGATACAGCCCTTCTACTCGCTAATGACCAGGTTCAGTTTCTTTTGTTTTTCCGTCGCAAAGTTTAATCTTTTATCTAGGCTGCCATCGATGGAATTAGAGCCGCAGATGCAAAACAACTCATCCTTGTCCCTGGCAATGGTTTTACTGGTGGCCATTCGTGGAATCAGACTACTGGAGGCGGAATGTTTGCTCCTTCGAGTGAATTCATAGGCAAGATCGTAGATCCTTTGAATAACACCGCCATGGATGTTCACGAAGTAGGTCGTCTCTTCGTTCCTGTAATAGCTCGCAAAACTAATCATCTTCCTTAAGTACCTGGGTTAGCATAATAATTCGTTCAGGTTATCTACTTGTATATATGAACGATAGATATGGACTTTTCTGGAACCCACAACGTCTGCACTCAATCTGGCCCACTAAATTTGCAAGGGCTACTTGCTTTCCTTCAAGAGACCGGTTTCAAGTACGCGTTAATAGAAGCTAATCAATCGTGTTTAACTTAATCCAGGGCTGTAATATCCGAATTCGGCGCCGGCGATAATGGCGATTGCTTCCAGGTGAGTATTTATATGGGACCTTTCTGTATCCTGACATGAATGAATAGTTCGTCGATGATTTGCTAACATTCTTGGAGCAAAATGATGAATTTATCGGTTGGACTGCCTGGGCTGCGGGTCCTCGTAAGCAGCCAATCTATTAAGCATTCCACTTTCTAACTAATAATGATAGTATGGGGAACTGGAGATGCCTGTTGTGGGCCCGACACAGGTAGCTTGGAACCAAACACACTAACGAGCGGCGGAACTCCTGGGTTGGTATAATTTATCAGAAATAATTTTAATTTTTACTTATCCCGCTGATCATATATACAGTGCATTTGAGACTTTGTGGGCAACTGCTATCCGACCCCATATCCCTACCAGTGCGCATTTTCTCTTTTATTTCTTCTCACTCTTATTAAATAGATTTTTCAGCTTTGAAAGCTTCCGGAATATCTAGTCTCTCTTAGCTATTCAATGTTATGATCTGTAGAAAATGTTGTATTATGTTGTTGTTCGTTCGCGGGGAGAGCCAACGGTTCGGGCAAGGCTCGATGCGCCCTCGTGTTTCGAGCATTTCGACGCGTTTTGTTCAAACCTGGTCAAACACGCGAGCGATTATGGACTTCATCCTCGCGCCTCTGTCGCCGTTCATGCGACCAGTCCTGAATATGTTCTCTGACTACGTTGATGAAGATGACGATTATGATTATGAGGAGGAAGGAATTGACCCTATTTACATTGTTATTGCGTTTTTCACGTTGGGAATTTGGCTGGTCTTCAAGAGATATGAAAGTATTCGCAACCGTCCGGTTCATATAAGTTGGCCCGCTCCTGAGGTATGATTTTGGAAGCATATGAAAAATATACGTGTCTGATCTACTCCTAGGGTGCTCACCCTGCATGGGAGTCCATTATTATCTCCTCTCCCTCGTTAACATCCCATCTCTCCGATCCCGACTTGCTGCCTCCCATACACTTTCCTGATCGAAAATATATCACCTGCTATGACCCATCCAATGGTATGCACTTGGGCACTTTACCTGCTGACACTGCCTACGAGATTGGGGAGAAACTTGGCCGAGCAACTAAAGCTCAGAAAGAGTGGAGAAGGAGTGACTGGGGTCAGCGCAGAAGGGTCTTGCGAAGCTTACTGAAATGGCTAATGGACAATCGAGAGTGAGTCGTTCGTTGCGAGCAGTTTGTGCCATCGTCTGACCATTGCAGGGTCTGCGCTCGGGTTGCATGTCGCGACACTGGAAAGACGAGTAAGTCCGGGAGGCATTAGGTTATTAGAGTGGCCTCTAATTAAAGTACTAAGTGATCGACGCGGCCCTCGGCGAGCTCATTACCACCTGCAGCAAGATTGAATGGATTATAAAGAACGGGGAAAATATCCTGAAGCCTTCAAAGCGTAGCACTCCCTGGGTCTTGATGCACAAGTCATCCACCGTCTATCACGAGCCTCTTGGCGTTGTAGCTGCTATTGTTTCTTGGAATTACCGTATATTTATATCCATCTGACGACAAGGTATATGCTCATCTTCTCGTAGCTCTTCATAACGCATGGTCTCCCATTCTGGCAGCTATCTTTGCTGGAAATGGTATTGTTGTTAAATGTTCCGAACATGTTGTATGGTCAACCTCCTGGTTCATCGGCGCGGTCCAAGAGTGCCTCAGATTATGCGGATGGGATGATAACCTCGTTCAGGTATTTGTCTATTCATTCACGATTTAGACTGAGATATTGAATTTATTTTATTAGCTTGTAGCATGTTGGCCGGAAGAAGCACCTGCGCTCACGCAAAGTCCGTATGTCAAGCATATCACTTTTATTGGGTCTGAAGAAGTCGGTCGGAAGGTAAGATTAAAAGAGAGCTTTCTTTCTTGAAACTCACGAAGAACGTTCAGATTTCTCAAGCTGCCACAGTTCATTTAACTCCGGTCACTCTCGAGCTTGGAGGAAAAGATCCTGCCATTATTTTGCCGAATACCAACATCAAAAAATGGTTCCCTCTATGGATGCGTGGTGTATTGTAAGTCGGGCGATGGAATTATTTTCCTTGCCTTATTGTTTCTGATAATAGCCAAAATGTCGGACAAAACTGTATTGGGATTGAACGCTTCATCGTCCACGAATCGCAGTATGAAGAATTGGCGCGATCACTGACTGCAGCAGCCCAAAAGCTTCGTCTAGGGTGAATCACCATTTCTTTCTGTTATGACATCGTTCTCATATGTTGCAGTTCTGTTATGTCACCGTCAAGTGAAGGTTACATCGCTCCCGTGGACTGCGGTGCCATGATATCTTCGGACAGGTTCGACTATCTTGAGCGAATCATCCGCGATGCGGAAAATCAGGGTGCAGAGGTTTGCTGTGGTGGTACCCGCTGGAAACACCCATACCTAGAGGATGGATGCTATTTCAAACCTACCGTGATCGGAGGAGTGGAGCCTGAGATGGAGATTGCTCACCGTGAACGTACGTGTAACTCCATGTTGTCCAACGTCGGCTTACCTTGATGCAGTCTTCGCGCCGGTGGTGCTGATCATCAAGTACTCTACTATTCAGGAAGCAATCGAGATCGCCAATTCGACTCGTTATGGACTAGGTGCAAGCGTTTTCGGACCTGATCAACGCTTAGCGGTCAAGGTCGCTCGACGATTGGAATGTGGAATGGTTGCAGTGAATGATTTTGGCGTATTCTACGTGAGTACTATTGGACAATGCAACCGCAGCTTTACATTTATGCAATTGATTTCTTTTCCAGCTAAAGTCTGTTTTACTTCCTACAATCTTTCTCTAACTGACCTGATCTCAGCCAAGACTTACCGTTTGGTGGTGCAAAGGCGAGTGGCTACGGCAGATTTGGTACGTCCACATCTCCATTCCCATTCGTATCTCACATGGCTTTGTTAAAGGTGGACCGGAAGGACTTCTAGCTCTCACTTCACCGAAGGCGATTACCGTAGATCGATGGCCATGGTTAATCAACACCAGTATTCCAGCTGTGCTGGACTACCCGGTTGCCTCTTTGGGACAGAGCTGGTACTTTGTCTTGTGAAATCCAATTCATTTCCATACTGATACTTGGCCACAGGGACTTTGTCAGTGGCTTGCTTGCAGTATTATATGCAGAACCATGGTCAGAGCGCGCGCAGGGTCTTCTCCGACTTGTTCGAAATAGCACATAGCTGAAATTATACCCGTGTCATACCTGAACATCTTCCTTATATCCCAAAATAAAAATTGGAATAAAAATGTTTTGTAAGCATGGAACCTTAACGTAAGCTACCAGCTATGAATACAAGAAAATAGGTATTGTTTTGTAATATATATGGTTGACAATTACCAGAAGGACTTGTATGCCCTGATGATTATGTCATTCATCGTCAGCGTGATAATCGTGTGAGGTGCTATTCGCAGAAAGTGGGCCGTAGTTCCTGAACAGTAGATTAATGCACGGTCTAAGAGGGACGAAATTAGCCTTGGCAATACCTTTATACCACCCCAAAGCACCCTCGGTTTTAAGTGTCTTCCACAGACAATCTATAGGATTCTTGTAGAGCAAACCGACAACTTGACCATTCGGTAGCTTCTGAGTCGGCTGGTTATACATTCGCGTTAGCGCAGTGTCGGCAGGCTGCATGACCACACACTGTTAAATGTGAGTTTAAATGCATTCATAAACAGCGAGGAAGACGTACGACACAGGCTCCAGATACAGCGGAACCGGCTAAGAATGTTCCAGCACTGTCTGCTCTACCCCAACCATTATTGACAATGAGTGATTTTGTCCAATTATAGGAAGGTAATTGTACCTATATTCGTCGTCTGGAGGAGATATTCGTCAAAATAACTGGTACGAACCGAGCTACCCATCCCTGTTCGTAGCGCTGCGGCGTCTATGCCACGCACTAAGCCACGTAAACGTTCTTTCTTCCAGATAGTAGATAGAGCATCCCAAGAAGAGCGATAGTAATGTTGAGTTCCAACGGGTAATGCTGGAGAGTATGCCTAGTCATACGTGAAGGTGATGAGAAGAAGCCTAGAAAAGCGAGCAAGTGTAAACTACCTGCATCCGAGCCTTCACCAAGAACAATGGGTTGCCCAGACTGGCTGATATACCGCCCGAATGCTCAGCTTGGATATTGGGCGTTTCACGGAAAAGACTCACCTCCAATCACACCACTGGCAGCTCCAGCCATACCAGATGTTAGAGCGATCTGTTCATGCGGTGATTTCCCAATAAGTCTATTAATATTTCTGCGAAGAGGCTCGTAGAATCCTTAGAAATAAGCCTGTTAAGTGGAGTTCGGTGAGATGCAAGTTTGGGAGACTCATACCTAAGCGAGAGCCATTGAGAAGGAACTGGTAGACATATTAGATGGTGGAACCGTAGCGGATAACTGCAGTACCTGGTACACGTACTTCGTGAAGGGCTGTTTAGATTCAGGAAAAGAAATATCGTTCAGCTACTCACTGCTGGTGTTAAGCCTCGTTGTATGCCGCGTATTCCTTCGTTTCTCCACGTCTTAACAAATGCATCAACCGCATTGTTGTACACCCTCTTTCCTCCGTCCTTTGCAAGCTCGCCTTGGAGTTGCAGTCGCGTTTTGACTACTTCTGCTGGATTAGAAGCAGTGACCTAACATTAGTTGACCTTCAGAATATTATTAGACAACTAGGATTCTATCGGTATATACTTACGGCAATACAGGCAGCGATTGCACCACATAAAAAGCCCTCGACTGTCGACAGCTGCCTTGTGGGTATCGTCTGAACTGCCGTCGATGTCGTGACTGAGGACATGGTCAGAACAACCGGCGCCTAAGGAGCTACAAAAGTCACTTCCATCATGTCCAAGGTGGCTGGCCCGAGCAGGAATGGTGTCCACGACCCAGCAGATGACCTGCCTCTGCCGACTCGCGATATTGCAGCCTTTTCTGCAGGCCGTCTTCTTCAGGACAGAATTATAAAGGCCGGGGACACTGTTCTTTTCAGACTGCCGAGTGGGGATGTCCGCAGCTTGGAGGTAAAGGCGAATCTGTACGTCAGGATACTTCTTCTCAACTCTCAAACTAATTCATTTTGAAGAGCAGTAAACTTTGGCAAGTTTGGCCAGTTCAATTCGGATGCACTCATCGAACAACCATACGGGCTCTCATATGAGATCGTCGACAGGTCCTTGAGGATTATCCCCCCAAAACCTTTCGAAGACTTAGGTGAGTCTCTTCATCTCCTTGTTTATCTTGATAGCTTAATTTTTCTAGACGAAACTGATGCTACGAACGAACTGATTAATGACGAAAAATCTGTCCAACCTCTCACCTCCGAAGAGATCGAACAGCTAAAACTGCAAAATGCACATGCCAAGGATATTATCAACGCTCAAATACAGCAACATGGGAATTTTGCTCTGAAAACTGAATACAGCAAGGACAAATATCGCAAAAGAAAGGAGGCGAAGTACGTTGATTTCTTTTGGAAATAAAACCCCATATTTATTTTTGCGGGTGCAGGTTTTCGAAATCCTTCACGACATTGGAACCCACACTATACAATGTTTGCGAGTACTGGTTTTTCAAGGATCCCGGACGAATACGCGAAATAAGATCCGATTCGTTAGGTATACCAATATTTTGACCACCTCTGAAAACGCTCTCATTAAGCCTGGATTTTAGCTCAAATACTCAGTCTTGCAAATGTACATCCTGGAGGTCGTTATGTTGTCATCGATGACGGTGGTGGAATTGTCGTTGCTGGAGTTCTTGAAAGGCTTGCTGGTAAGTACCACTTCAGCCATTTGAACCTCGGCTTATTTCATGCATCATTTTAGGGGAGGGTCGTGTGCTTGCCATTAATAATGCAGAATCGCCTCCCGTCTACTTCGTGGTCAACAATATGAATTTTCCAGATTCTTTCACAGGAGTATTGGAGACTATGAATTGGGCGTATACAGATCCTGAGTGGAATGTTGGTATGTATATGTTTTATCCCCTGCGTTGATGCTATTTCTGATCGCATCTATTCAGATTATTATGAAGAAGATAATGAAGAATCGAAGAACGAGAAGCAGCGTAGCCGGCTAGAGAAACGAAAACGCGCGCTGGAGAAAATCACCGATTTACGCGATGAATTCTTTTCTGGAGGATGGGATGGGTGGGTTCTTTATTCGAATCGTTAATTCATTTATCTAATACAGTGACAGCCTGATTATTTCTTCCGAATACGAACCTTATTCTATTATCGAGGCGGTTGAGGGGTTATTAACCGGAAGTGCGAATATTGTCGTTCACAGTCCACAAATTCAGGTATGTTCTGGCGATTTAATTATTTGATCCATGAACGATTAATTGACGATTATGAAGATTCTTGCCAATGTACATGTTAAATTACGACAGCATTCACAATACTTGGCACCTAACATAACCGAAATATTCACGAGGCAATACCAAGTCTTACCAGGGAGAATACATCCTTTGATGACCACTAGTGGAAGCGCTGGATATATCTTGCATGCAATAAAAATGTGCGTATCTCTGTCTTTTGGTTGAACGTAACTCAACCTTCTCATCATGCAGATATAATGATCCAAATGCGAATGCTGTCGAACCTCCCAGAAAATTGGCACGATTGGCGAAAAGAAGACGTCAGCAAAGCAATGTAGCGTCAGAGGGTGAAGGTAGCGGCGAGTATGAGCCCTCCCCTACATAGTTTTATTATTATCCAAAACCACTGTTGAGCGAATTTCGGTTTACTCCCCATAGTACTGGGTATCTGAGTTCGGAAAAGAGAGAAAAGAAAGAAAAAGAAAAGAAAAGAAAAGAAAAGAAAAGAAAGGGGTTGGGGAGAAACTCTTGGAGCTCTTTATAATATAATATATATATTAAAAGCTCCCTTTTACTGTGAATGTTCAATTCCGACTCTGTTGCACGTATTAAATCACCCGCATATTTTTTGCATGTGACGGCAGTACTAGGGTACTATAAAAATACAAAAGCTCACTGTTATTTGCCGTGGATAATTTAGAGCGGGGAATAATGTAGATAGATAAGTGTGAATATATTATTTCAGGAGCTCTTATATTATACAGTGTTTGCCAAGGAAGTTGGCGGGCGAGATTAGAGCAGGAAGGCATACATCAGAGTAGCTTATTACCCCTCTGAGTGATACGGGGTTTAAAACAGCGGGTTTTAACCCGTTTTTACAGTAAAGAGCTATGAGATTGTCGGGAGATTTACTCCCTGAGTCCGGACCTCATAGTGAATAACTGCTTGTTTCACTCGTGAATAAGGGTAAGGCTTGTCCTGCCTGTTAATCTATGGTAAAGAACTCTTTGATTCGTTTTTCACCAGACTCTAGGTCACTGCACAGACCAATATATTCATTTGTTCTGGTGACTCCCGGAGTCCCGGACAAAAAGTGCTTTGCAGGAAGGGAATGGTGATTTGGTAGGTCTGAATGAGGGACCGAGGCAACATAAACGAAAAATGAATAGAAAGAAAGAAAGAAGAAGGTATGGTCAATAAAACTAACATAAAACATTTATATCATATCGAGAGTTCGATGATTTGCTTAGTTGTGAATAAGCTTCCCATGCCAGTTCTGCAGTAAAGGGGGAATAAGTGGGAGGTGAGGCAAGGAAGGAACCAAAAAATGGTCTAGGGGTATTATTCCTGCCATTTAAGGTCAATTAATCCTTCATTGCAATGGAATGAACACAGGCTTCAGACTTGGGGCAGCCTGGGATTGCGTTTCTGGTGCAGAAAAGATTCCTGTGGCTACTTATTAATGGAATCTCTGCAATTTTCTCCTATGCAGCTTGGAGGCTGACATTATGAATATTCTAGCCCTGTGAATATGCATAGAGAAAATTAACTGTAATTTATATGGATTCTTAGCATCTGCTATGCATTTCATTCTTGTGCAAAAGTTTCAGAATTATATCCTACTTTATTTTGGGCATTCGCTGGTTCTTCAATGCAGATTTAATAATGACAAAAAAAATGGAGACACTGAATTTGAACCTAAGATTACTGGAATAGATTTCAAAAAGAGGTATATAGCAGAGTAGATGTGGAAATTGACAGCAAGAGTGTCAAGTTCAGGTGTGGGACCAATT
>Ga0157379_10000806_pt1 | contig 25400 bp, 19 predicted proteins | sample S25metaG_FD_121802 | JGI IMG/M metagenome (GOLD analysis project Ga0157379, IMG submission 121802) | Switchgrass rhizosphere microbial communities from Kellogg Biological Station, Michigan, USA - S2-5 metaG | ecosystem: Host-associated > Plants > Roots > Rhizosphere > Soil | place: USA... | reverse complement strand
GTGCACTGACCGTCCATCATGGACGCGCTGCTTTGGGCCATCCTGATCGGTGCCTGCTTGCTCTGCACCTGGATATGGATGGGGCCCCTTCGGCAAGCAATTCCAGAATCGCGACCACGGGGGAAACGGGAGAGGCCGGGTCCGCACCCCGTCCCGACGCCGATTTGAAGCGGCACCATCCAGCAGCATCCATTCCGCTGCGCTCCGCCCCTCGAGATCCCGTCGGGGCAACCTTGTGTCGGTTCAAGTCCGACCTCCGGCATCAGGAATCCCGTGGGATCACGTGGGCGGCTGAGCGCACGCCCGCGACGTGCACGTGTGCGCCGTGTCCAGCAGGATGCGGCAGGAGATCGAGACCGCGCAGCAGCGTCAGGGCGCCAAAGACGATCACCAGCGCACCGGCGGCAAACGACAGGCGAGCCCGGAGCGCCGGTCGGGCGAGTCCGCGCGTGAAGGCGAGGCCGAGCATTGCCGGGACCGTGCCGAGGCCGAATACCAGCATCGTCAGCGCGCTCTCGAGCATCGAGGCCGTGCTCGCGGCGCGGGCCGCGAACGCGTAGATGAGCTGGCACGGCAAGAAGGCGTTGAAGACCCCGAGCGCAATCGGCGCCGCGAGCGAGGGGGAACGGATCACGCCCGCGAGCGCGCGCCCGACCGTCGCCTGCGCCAATGCCGCGCCGCGCGTGGTGAGCTGCGCGAGAATCCCCAGCATCTCGAGTCCGACTACGATCATCGCCAGACCGGACACAACGGCCAGACCCTGCCCCGCCCATCGCACCGGTGCCGCCGCCACCAACGCCGCCCCGCCCGCACCGGAGAGCGCGCCGATGAACACCAGCGTGTTCAGCCGGCCCAGGTGGTAGAGCAGCTGGCGGGTGAGACGGCTTCCCCCACCGGCCGCGAGCGCCAGCGGAAAGCCGCCGCACATCCCGACACAGTGGAGCGATCCTGCAATGCCGCCGGCGAAGATCCAGAGATAGACCATCGGTCAGATTCTCAAAGACATCGAGGCGAGACGCATCGTCTTCCGATCGGCGCAAAAGCCCCTGGTCTTCGTGCGGCGGATTTTCCCACCTGCGGGAACGCGCTCAGGTGGATGAAGGCGTATTCGTCGGCACGCGATTTGAAGACGTTGAGTGCATGCGTGTACGGGATCTCATGGAACGAGATGTCCTCACCCTGGACAGCAACGACAGTCTCGACCTGGCCGACGATCTCATGCGACTCGGGCACCTCCGCCATATGCCCATCGTCTCTGCAGGGCAACTCGTCGGGATCGTCTCGCAACGCGATCTCTACCGGGCGGCGATATCCTCCGTCCTCCATTTCCGGCCGACGGCCGAGCGTGAATGGCTGGCGAAGATCTCGATTCGCGAGGTGATGACCACGAACGTGTTCACCCTTCCACCCGACGCCTCGATGCAGGACGCGGTGAAGGTGATGCTCGCCAAGCGGATCGGATGCCTGCCTGTGGTCGAGAAGGGCGCGCTGGTCGGCCTCCTGAGCGAGAGCGACTGCCTGCGCTACCTCGCGCACCTCCTCGACCTCGCCGAGGGGAAACGCGGCCTCCCCGAGCTGCCGCCGAGCGCATAGAAGGGGCGTTTGCAGACGAACGGGGGCTTCCCCTACCATCACCCCCGACATGAACGACGGCGCCAAGGGCGCGATCCTGATCGCCGAGGACGAGGCGGCGGTGCGCGAGAGCGTTGCCGAGGTGCTGCGTGATGAGGGCTATCAGGTGACGACGGCCCCCGACGGCACTGCGGCGCTCGCCGCGCTGGATACCCACGACTTCGACGTCATCCTCTCGGACCTGCGCATGCCCGGCGCCGATGGCCTCACGCTCCTACGCCGGGCGCGGGAGGTGTCGCCGCAGACGCTGGTGCTCTTGATGACCGCCCACGCCACCGTCGAGACCGCGATCGAGGCGCTGCAGCGCGGCGCTCAGGATTATCTGCTGAAGCCACTCATCTTCGAGGACGTGCTGCACAAAATCGACCACCTGCTACGGCATCGCCAGGCGGCGTGGGAAAACCAGATGCTGCGCCGACAGGTCACGCGGCAGTGGGACTTCGACAACCTGGTCGGCAGCTCGCCGGCGATGGCCGACGTCATGAACCTCGTGCGCCGGGTTGCACCCACGCCGAGCACCGTCCTCATCACCGGCGAGAGCGGCGTCGGCAAAGAGGTCGTGGCGCGCGCAATCCACCATTTCAGCGAGGTACGCGACCACATCTTCCTGCCGGTCAATTGCGGCGCGATCCCCGAGACGCTCCTCGAGAGCCAGCTGTTCGGGCACCTCCGGGGGGCGTTCACCGGAGCCATCAGCAATCAAGAGGGCCTCTTCCAGCGAGCGCGCGGCGGCACGATCTTCCTCGATGAGATCGGTGACGTGCCCTTGAACCTCCAGGTGAAGCTCCTCCGCGCGATCGAGCGCAAGGAAATCCAGACCGTCGGCGCAACCACTCCCCAGAAAGTCGACGTGCGAGTGATCGCCGCGACCAACCATAGACTTGCCGAGGCCGTCGAGCAGGGCACCTTCCGCGACGATCTCTACTACCGCCTGAACGTCGTCGGCATCGAGATTCCGCCGTTGCGCGAGCGGCGCGAGGACATTCCGGCGCTCGTGCAGCACTTCGTGGCCATCCACAACCGCGAGCTGCGGAAGAGCTTCAAGGGCGTCGACGGCGCGACGATGAAGGTCCTGCTGTCGCTTCCCTGGAAGGGCAACGTGCGCGAGCTCGACAACGTGATCGAGCACGCCATGATCCTCGGTGACGGCGACTGGATCACGGTCGCCGCCCTGCCCCGCTCCCTCCGGCCCGACGCCGGTGTCGCGCTGGCAGAGGTCAGCGACAACCTGCGCCAAGCGCTGCACGCATACGAGAAGGCGCACATCCAGAGCGTCCTCGCCAAGTGCGACAATGACAAGCGCCTCGCGGCCGAGCGCCTGGGCGTGTCGTTGTCGTCGCTCTACCGCAAGCTCGAGGAGCTCGACATGGACCCCACGCCCGCGGCCTGAGCAGATCCGGGCAGGCGCCCGTCGCGGTACGCGACCGATTCACACGGGTAGGGTCGTTGCGGGCGCAGCGGAAGCTGCGGTACACGTTCGGGATGCCGACGTCGAAGCGGTCGGGTGACGGCGAGCCGGCCGGCCCGCCGCTCCTGCTCGGCGAATTGCGCAGCGACGCTCTCGTCTCCGTCGGCCTCGACGACGTGAGTCGCCGCCGACGCCTGACGTTCCTCGATTACGGGCCGGCCGACGACGCCGCGCTCGCCGAGCTCCATGAGTTCGTACTGGCACACGTCGACGCGATCGTCGACGAGTTCTATGCGCATCTCCTGACGTTCCAGGAGACTCGTGACTTCCTCCAGGATCCCGCGCTGGTGACGCGCCTCAAGAAGTTGCAGCGCGAGTACTTCCTGCGGCTCACCAGCGGACACCCCGACGCCGAGTACTTCGAGAGCCGGCTGCGCGTCGGCGCGGCGCACGCCCGCATCAACCTGCGACCAGAATGGTATCTCGGAACGTACAATCTGTATCTCCGTCTCGTCCTCGAGCGGCTGCGGATGCACTATGCCGGCGACCCTGCGCGCCTCCCGCCGATGATCGCAGCCCTCACGAAAGTGATCTTTCTCGACATGGGGCTCGCGATCGACGCGTACATCCTGAGCGGCTACGTCGATCGCGCGTTGGCACAGGAGTACCGGCGCGTCGCCGAGGTCGCCGAGCGCACGCTGCGGGAGAAGGACGATCTCGAGCGCGCCAAGGCCGATCTCACCAACATGATCGTGCACGATCTGAAGGGTCCCCTCGGCGGGATCCTCACCGTGGCGCAGCTCGCCCTTCGCAAGCGCGAGAACCTCTCCGACGCCCACGCAGAGCGCTTCGCGCTCATCCAGCGGAGCGCGCGCGACTTGATGCGCATGATCGAGAACATTCTCGAGATCGATCAGATGGAGGAGGGTCGGTTGACGCTGCGGGCCGAGCCCGTGGATCTCGGCCTTCTCCTCCGCGAGTGCGCGAACGAGTTCCACGCCGCCGCCGAGGTCGCCGGCCAGACGATCGAGATCACGGTTGGTGAAGACCTCTCGGCTGTCGTGACCGATCGCTGGCTGTTGCGGCGCGTACTCAACAATCTCGTGGTGAACGCCATTCGGCACAGCGGCGCCAACGGCGCGCTGGTCCTCGACGCGGTGCAGGCGGACGGCCTCATCGCGGTGCGCGTGCGCGACGCCGGGCGTGGGATCGCCGTGGAGGAGCAGGCCACGCTGTTTTCGCGAGTCCGACCCCCGGCAAGCGACAACCGGAAGCGCAGCCCCGAGGACACCGGACTCGGCCTCGTATTCTGCAAGATGGCCGTCGAGGCGATGGGCGGTACGATCGCCGTCGAGAGCACGCCCGGCGCGGGCACCGTGTTCACGGTGACGCTGCCCCTCGTCGCGACGCATCATTCGTAATGGTGCGACTGTGACGGCAAGCGTTAGAGAGTTCTGGGCCGAGGAGATCCTGCGCGATGGCGGGTCGATCGTGATCCGCGCCATCCGTGCGGACGACAAGACTCGCCTGCTCGAGCATTTCCGCCGGCTGAGCGCGCAATCGGTGTACTTTCGCTTCTTCGGCACCAAGAAGACGCTCTCCGACCGTGAGCTCGCGGCGTTCACGGAGCTCGACTTCGTGGAGCGCGTGGCCCTCGTCGCAACGCTCCTCGATGAGGGACACGAACGCATCATCGGGGTCGGACGAATGAACGTCCTGCCGAGCCACGGAACGCCGTCACGCGCCGAGGTGGCTTTCGCGGTCACCGACGACCACCAAGGGCGTGGCATCGCCACTCTCCTCCTCGAGCAACTCGCTCTCATCGCGCGCACGCTCGGCGTCGCCGAGCTGCAGGCCGACGTGCTCAGCGACAACAGGCGGATGCTCGACGTGTTCGCACACAGCGGCTTCGCGGCCACGCGCACGATCGATTCCGGCGTCTTCACCCTCGTCATCCCGAGCGCCCCGTCCCCGGCGTCAATCGAGGCGAGCCTCGAACGCGAGCGGCATGCGGCCGCCGAAAGCGTGCGCGCGTTCCTCGAGCCACGCGCCATCGCCGTCGTCGGCGCCTCTCGCGACCCGAGCTCGATTGGCGGCGTCGTGCTCGCGAACGTACGCGCCAGCTTCCAGCATCCCATCTACGTGGTCCACTCCACTGCCACCGAGGTGCAGGGAGTACGGGCGTTCCCACGAGTGAGCGCCATTGGTGCTCCCGTCGACCTCGCCGTGATCGCCGTCCCGGCGGCGGCGGTCGAGGAGGTGGTTGCCGACTGCGCGCGCGCCGCCGTGCGCGGCATCGTCGTCATCTCCTCCGGGTTCGGTGAGGTCGGAGCCGCAGGACGGGAGACCGAGGAGCGGTTGCGCCATCTCGCCCGGGGGTCCGGCATGCGTCTGGTCGGGCCGAACTGCATGGGGGTGATCAACACCGATCCGCAGACCGGCTTCGACGCGACGTTCGCCGCCGGCGTTCCTCCACGAGGCTCCATCGCGATGCTGTCGCAAAGCGGTGCGCTCGGCCTCGCCATCCTCGATCACGTACGCGTTCTCAACCTCGGCATCTCCAGCTTCGTCTCGGTCGGCAACAAGGCGGACGTGTCGAGCAACGACTTGCTCGCCTACTGGGGCGAGGACCCGCACACGAACGTGATCCTCCTGTATCTCGAGAGCTTCGGGAATCCGCGGAAGTTCGCCCGCCTCGCGCCGGCGGTCGCGCGCCACAAGCCGATCATCGCCGTCAAGTCCGGCCGCTCCGCCGCCGGCGTGCGCGCGGCGTCGAGCCACTCGGCCTCGCTCGCGAGCCTCGACGTTGGGATCGATGCGCTCTTCGAGCAGGCGGGGGTCGTCCGTACACAGACCCTCGAGGAGCTTTTCGACGTCGCGGCGCTGCTCTCGACCCAACCGATTCCCCCCGGTCCGCGTGTCGCCGTCGTCACGAACGCCGGCGGCCCCGGTATCCTCCTGGCTGACGCCTGCGAGGCGCAGGGACTCGTGCTTCCCGAGCTAACGGCCGAGACGCGCGCCCGTTTGCGGGCTTTTCTGCCCTCGATGGCGAGTGTCGCCAACCCGATCGACATGACGGCGGCAGCGACGCCGGAGCAGTACCTGCGAACGATCGAGACCGTCGCCGCTGATCCGACGGCCGATGCCATCATCGTCGTCTACATTCCCATCCTCGCGAGCACCGAGGAGATGGCCGCGAGCATCGCGCGCGCCGCCGGCACCGTGCCCTCCGAGAAGCCCGTCCTGACGGTCTTCATGTCGTCGCGCGGCGCCCCCCCGGAGCTCGCTGCCGGGCCGCGCGGCCGCTTGCCCTCGTATGGCTTCCCGGAGAACGCGGCGCTCGCCCTCGCCGCCGCCGAGCGCTACGGCAGGTGGCGTCGGCGAGCGAAGGGCACCTCGCTCGTACTCGACGACATCGCGCGCCACGCCGTGCGCACCGTGATCGATCGCGTCCTCGCCGGCGCCGACGAGCCACGATGGCTCGCTCCCGAAGACGTCACGACGGTGCTGCGCGCCGTCGGCATCAGGGTCGCGGCGAGCACGACCGTCGCGCCGACTGACGCCGTCGCGGCGGCCGAGCGCCTCGGCTATCCGCTGGTCGCCAAAGCGGTCGCGCCCGGCGTCCTCCACAAGAGCGACGTCGGCGGCGTTCGCCTCGGCCTCAAGACGGCAGCCGAGGTTGCCGCCGCCGTGGAGGCGATCGCCGACGCCCTGGGCGCACTCGATACTCCTCTCGCGGGCATCCTGCTGCAGCGCGAGGTCGCCGACGGCCTCGAAGCGCTCGTCGGCGTCACTTCCGATCCGACGTTCGGACCGCTCCTCGTCTGCGGCCTCGGCGGCGTGCTCGTCGAGATACTGCGCGACGTGAGCTTCCGTCTGACGCCGGTCACGGACGTGGACGCGCAGGAGATGCTGGCGTCGCTCAAAGGGAGCCGCCTGCTCGACGGCTTCCGCGGCCGTCCCGCCGCCGATCGCGACGCGCTCGTCGACGTCATCCGGCGGATCTCGGCGCTCGTCGAGGTGGTTCCGGAGCTGCGCGAGCTCGATCTGAACCCGGTCAAAGTGCTGGCGCCGGGCCACGGTGCGATCGTCGTCGACGGTCGGATGCGCGTCGGGTCTCGGCGCGAACCTCCTGGACGGGATCCTCGATGACGCCGGTCCATACGGCGGCGCAAGCGGTACGGGGAAGAATCGCGCCGGACCAGGAGCTGAGATACCTGTTGCCGCTGCCGGGCCATCCGCAAGCGGTGTTTCAGACCAGCGTCAACTACGATGGCGGATCGTTGGTGCTCGACGGAAGAACCGTCCTCGAGGCCCACACCCGCGCGGAGCTCGAGTCCGGAGTCTCCGCGCACCTGCCGTCAGACCGGAGTCGGATCACGGTGCGCTTGATGACGGGGTCGCGCCGCACGCTCCAGATCGACGTCGAGGGACGTCGCGCCGTTCCTGTCGACGAGATCCGTGTACCACCGAGCGCCTCCGCGTGGCTCCATGGCTGGCTCGCGTTGGCAGGATCGGCCGCAGGCTTCGTCGCCAGCTACCTGTACCTCCGGAAGGCGGCCGGTATCCAGGACGAGTGGGCGCTCAAGATGGGCACGCACATGGCCGGATGGCATCTGTTGTTGACCTTCACGTTGTTCCCGGCCTCGGTCTGGGGCCAACGCGTCGGGATTCGCGCCGTCCAGGTCGTGAGCCTTCTCTTCTTTTGCATCCATGCCGGAATCGCCTGCGCGAACCTCGGCCCGAGCGACCCGACCTATCCGCTCGATCGGTGGATCGCGCTTTTCAACGCGACGAGCGGCGCGTTCTTCCTGATGACGACGGTCTTCGGCAATCGCGCCCATCGCGACATGGACCCGGTGGCGGCACTGCGAGGCGGGCGCTCCACCAACCGCACTGATCCGTAGAGAGGACGCGGAGGCGATGAAGGTCGGGCCGACGCGGTTCTCGACGGGCAGCCAGGACGCAATCGTCGCCGCGCTCGCCGATCCAGGGTTCTACCCGCACCGACCGCCCACCGTCGAACACGTACAGACCCACATCTCGCACGTGTTTCTCGCGGGCGCCTTCGTCTACAAGTTGAAGAAGGCCGTCCGCCTGTCCTTCGCCGACTTCGGCACCCTCGAGCTCAGGCGCACCTTCTGCGACGAGGAGGTGCGTCTCAACCGACGCCTCGCACCCGAGGTGTACCTGGGCGTCGCGCGCGTGACGCGCTCACGCGACGGTGTGCTGGAGCTCGACGGTGCCGGCGAAACGATCGACTACGTGGTCTGGATGCGCCGCCTCCCCGCCGAGCGTGTCCTCGCCGCCTTGCTCGACGCCGACGCAGTCCGTCCGGACATGCTCGAGCAGCTCGCGGTCCTCCTCGCCCGCTTCCACGCCGCGGCACCGACCGGCGACGCGATCGCGACGCATGCGGCACCCGCTGCGATCGGCGCGACGTGGGAGCAGACGCTGGCCCTCGCGGCACCGCTCGTGGGCACGGTCGTCGCGCCCGAGGTCCATGCGCTCCTCACCTCGCTCGGCCCGGGATTCCTCGCACGCCACGAGACGCTCTTTCGCGAGCGCCAACGCGGCGGCCATATCCGCGAAGGCCACGGCGACCTGCATGCGGAGCACGTCTACTTCGTCGACGCGCCGGTCGCGGCACCCGGCCTCACACCGCTGCCCCCCGGCGTCCACGTGGTCGATTGCGTCGAGTTCTCCCTGCCGTTGCGCTGCACCGACGTCGCATCCGAGATCGCCTTTACGGTGATGGACCTCGAGCGTCGCGGACGCCCGGACCTCGCGCACGACTTCGTTGCCCGCTACGTGGCGGTGACCCACGACGCGAGCCTCGAGGCGCTGCTGCCCTTCTATGCGTGCTACCGCGCGTGCGTGCGCGGTGCGGTCGAGGGGATGAAGAGCGCTGAGCCGGAGGTTCCCATCGCGGAGCGCGAGGCCGCAAGGGAACGGGCCCGCGGCTACCTCGCGCTGGCGCTCCGCTATGCCTGGCGCACCGAGGGCCCCGCGCTCGTCGCGTGCGCGGGTCTGAGCGGCACGGGCAAGAGCGCGCTCGCAAATGCGCTTACCGAGGCGACCGGCTATGTGCATCTCAGCTCGGACGCGCTGCGCCGACAGCGCTCCCCGGCTGGCACACCCACGACGGCACCCTACGGCGAAGCCCTGTACACCCCCGAGGCGCGCGCTGCCGTCTACCACGCGCTCTGCGACGAAGCCGCGCGAGCCCTGCGCAGCGGCCGCGGTGTCATCGCTGACGCGACGTTCCTCCGTCGCGTCGATCGCGCACGCCTCGCGCGCGTCGCGGTCGACTGCGGCCGCCGGCACGTCTTCGTCGAGTGTCGCGCGCCGGAGCAGCTCGTCCGCGCCCGTCTCGACGCCCGTCGCGATTCGATTTCCGAGTCGGACGCGCGCTGGCAGACGTATCTCGGTCAGCGCGGAGAACGCGAGCCTTTCGGCCCCGACGAGTCCCGCTTCGTCATCGAGACCGAGAGCGACCTCGAGACCACCCGACGCCGGGTCCTCGAGCGGCTCTGGCGCTGGTACGCCGAGAGGCCGGAGTAGCCATGGCTCATGTCGGCTCCGAAGCCGGCATGGTCAGGCGCGACGGCGAGGGCGGCGCGGACCGGCTTGCGGAACGGCCAGGACGGGGCGCCCGGCGTGACGCACCACGCGCTCCGCGACGCTGCCGATCATCGCGCGGCGGAGGCCGGTGCGGCCGTGGGTACCGACGATCACGAGGTCGGCGCGGAACGTGTCGGCCGCTCGACAGATCTCGGCGGCCGCGGAACCGGTCGCGAAGTGGGTCCGCACCCGCGCAGACGCACCCAGGCGCCGCTCGAGAACCCCGGCGAGCCGCTTGAGTTGGGCGCGAGCATCATCGACCCGTGCGCGGTCGTAGTCGATCCAGATCGGCGCCGCCGGCGCCGCAAGCATCAAGGGCTCGATGACATGGACGAGGTGGACGTCGAGCGCGCGCCCCTGCGATGAGAGCGCCTCGAGCGCGCCCAGCGCGGCCCGGCTCCCCGGTGAGAAGTCGGTAGCGACGACGATTCTTCGGTACGCTTTCACGAGCGTCCTCCCGCCGATCGCATCGCAAGTTGCTTGCCACGACAATGCCCAGGAAAGTTGCACCGAGTTTCCGACATGTGCGAACCACCGCCGCCTTCGTTTCCCGTCGTCGGCAATTCCGCTCGAGACTGCGCGCCATCGGCCTCGTTTCCCGTGGCACGACACCTGCTGGGAATCGTGTACGGAGGGCGTGACATGAACCCCAAGGTACTCACAGACCTGCGAGACCACCTGCACCGTCAGCGGAGGGCGACGTTTCAGGCGGTCGCCGGGGCCGAGGCCGACTTCGAGGCGATCGCCGATGAGCGCGAGGCGGAGATCGAGGAGCGGGCCCAGGAGAGGCGCGACGCCGAGCTGTACGCGGTCCTGGACGTTCGCGGCAAGCACGAGATCGACGAGATCGACCGTGCCCTTCGTCGCATGGCCGACGGGCGATACGGCGAGTGTGCGTCCTGTGGCGGCTCGATCGCGCTCGCCCGTCTTCACGCCGTTCCCGAGACGTCGCTCTGCATCCGTTGTGCGCGCCGCGCCGGGCATCAATAGCGGAGAACGATCTCGGCTGGGAGCTCGCGGAGCCGGAGCTCACGCTGCCCGTAGCGTCACGCGACCGTCGTGATCAGGGGCCAGGACCCAGCAGTGCTCGTGATACCGGGCCAGCGCGGCGCGATGCGCGACCGAGATGATCGTCGTGCGCGGCAGACGCTGAGCCAACAGCTCGTACACACCCATCTCCGTGTCCTCATCGAGCGCGGAGGTCGCTTTGTCGAGCAACAACCACTCGGGCTCGTGCAGGAAGACGCGCACGAGCGCGAGTCGTTGCTGCTCGTGCGGCGACAGTCGCTGCTCCCATTGCTCGGTATCGCCGAGCCGCCCCTCGAGGTGACCGAGACCGAGCAACCGCAGCAGCTCGTGCACGCGCCCGTCATCGAAGGTGCCCGCCGACGCCGGAAACGACACCACGGCACGCAGCGTGCCTATCGGGAAATACGGCTGCTGCGGCATGAAGAGTATGCTCGCGCGCGGCAAGGTAATCCGGCCCTCGCCGAACGGCCAGAGGCCGGCGATCGCCCGTACGAGGACGGTCTTTCCGAGACCTGACGGTCCGGTGAGCGCCATATGCTCCCCGGATTCGACGTTGAGGGTCGCCCGGTCGAAAAGCACGCGGCCGTCGCGCCCCCTCAGCCGGAGGTCCGCCGTGCGTAGCGCCTCGCCGTCGCCTGGGACGACCACGATGCCGCCCCGCTTCACTTCGTCGCTCGACTTGTCCATCACCTCGCCGAACGTCGCCAGGCGCTCGATACTCGCGCGCCAGCGGGCGATCTCTTGATAGGCGTTCACGAACCAGCTGAGGCTGCCCGACACCTGGCCGTACGCGTATCGCACCTGGACGATGCTGCCGAGCGTGATGTGGCCGGCGAAGTACGCGGGCGCGGCGACCAGCAACGGCACGAGAGCATTCGCCTGTCCGATGCTCGTCGTGAGCAGGGTCAGGTTCCGCTGCGCCACGATCAACTGCCACCAGTTGCGGATCACGTGCCGGAAGCGTTGCATTGCGCCCGCGCGCTCGACGGCCTCGCCCCGGGCGAGCGCCACCGCTTCGACGCTGTCGCGGAAACGCACGAGACCGTAGCGGAAATCGGCCTCGAGCCGCTGCCGGTCGAAGTTCAAGGGGATGAGGCGTCGGCCGACGACGTGCGTGAGCCAGGTCGAGAACCCGGCGAAGAGCAATCCCACCCACAGGATGAGCCCGGGAACGCGCAGGTGGGAGTCGCCGATATCGATCGCCCATGGCTGGGAGAGGCCCCACAGCATCCCACCGAACGAGACTAGGGTCACAAGCGCCGCGAGGAACGAAAGCGACAGTCCGAGTGCGCTCGCGACGAAGTCGCGGATGTCCTCGGCGATCCGTTGATCCGGGTTGTCCACCTCGCCCCGATGCATCTCGGAGAGCGCATACGCCTGCGGGCTCATCCAGCGCTCGACAAAGTAGGCGGTGAGCACGCGCCGCCAGCGGATCTCGAGCGCCTGACGCACGTAGACCCGGTACGTGGAGGCGAGGAGGAGCGCCAACGACACCGTGAGAAACACCCCGACCGTGACGAGGAACGCGGACGCCTCCTTGCGCACGATGGCGTCCATGATCGCGCCTTCGGCCCGTGCCACGAGCACGCTCGCGAGCACCGTCGCGAGCTCCAGCACGATGGCACCGACGAGGAGCAATGCCCCGCGGCTCGCGTCGGGTGAGCCCCAGTAGACACGCACGAGCCGTGCGAGGTTGCGACCGAAGCGGCGGCCGAAGATCGCGTGGTTCGGGTCGTACAGCATCTTCCCCTCCTGCGACATGCGTGCCGAGGCACGAGCGCGCCAGGTCCTTCCTCGTAGACTGCCGGCGGATTGCCATGACCGGGAATTCCAGTGGCGGGATTCTCGATCCTGACAATTCCCCGGTCGCGGTCCTCACATCCTCGGGGCGAACGTCTTGGCAAGCTATTTGAATTTGCAATTGACGGACAGACGAAAGGAGAACGTCATGACGAAAGCAGGCAAAAGGAGCAACCCGGTCAGCCAGGTCCGCGCTTCGGTGAAGAGCGTAAAGCGCGAGGGCATGCATCTCGTCGAGCGCCTGCGGGCCGACGCGGGCAAGCTCGTGGCGCGGAGCCGTGCGGAGGTATTGAAGGACGTGCGGGCGCTCCGGACCGAGATCGTCGGCCGCGCGGATCGCGCGGTGCGCGACCTCGAGCGCAAGGTGGTCCGCCAGTTCCATGCCGCGACGCAGGGAGAGGTGCGACGCCTGGAGGCACGTCTCGCGAAGCTGGAGCGACGCGTCGCGGAGCTCGCGGCGAAGGCGTCCCAGGCAATTGGCGCGAACGCGGCCTGAGCACGCAATCGCCCACCAGGAGTGGATGATGACGATACTCTCCGCGTTGCTACCGGACTTCGCGGCAGATCGCCTCACGGCGCTCGACGCCGCGTTCCTGTACCTCGAGCGCCCGACCGAGCCGCTCCACGTGGGCGCGGTCATGGTGCTCGAGGGAGGGGTTCGGTACGAGCGATTCGTCGAGATGCTCGGGGAGCGGCTCGCTCCTTTGCGCCGCTACCAGCAGCGCCCGGTGCGTCCGGCATTCGACCTGGCCCTCCCGCGCTGGGTGGACGACTCCGATTTCGACGTGCGCCGGCACGTCCATCACGTGCGGCTCGAGGCGCCCGGCGGCGAGGCGGAGCTGCATGCGGTCGTGGACCGCCTCTTCGCAGCCCCCTGCGACCCCGCGGTACCCCTGTGGGAAACCTACCTGATCGACGGGCTCGCGGGGGGGCGCGCGGCCATACTCACCAAGGTGCATCACTGCATGATCGACGGCGTGAGCGGCGCCAAGGTGCTCGAGGTCATGAGCGACGCGGCCGCCGTGCCGCCGCCCCGGGCTTCGCCCAGCTGCCGCCAGTCGGCGGCGCCCGAACACACTGGCCTCCTCGGCGCGATCGCAAGCACCACGATCGCCGCCGCGCGCGCGACGCTCGGGGCCGCGCATCCGGCCGAGATCCTCGGCCGCGGGCGGGCAGTGATCGAAGCGGCGAGCGCCCTCACCACCGCCCTCGGCGTGCCGCCCCGGCCGTCCACGCTGAACGGCGTGCTCGGCGGCGAGCGCCGGATCGTCTGGACATCGTTTCCGCTCGACGAGTTCCTCGCCATGCGCGGCGCCGCCGGCTGCAAGGTCAACGACGTCGTGCTCGCGGTAATCGCGGGCGCGCTGCGGCGGTACCTGATCGCGCACGGCGTGACGCCGCCGGCCGACGGCATCCGGACGCTGGTCCCGGTGAACGTGCATCGGGCCGAGGACGCGCTCACGCTCGGCAATCGCGTCTCCGCGCTCCTCGCGACCTTGCCGGTCGGCGTGAGCGAACCGATCGACCGCCTCACCCGGGTCGTGGGCGAGACACGGACGCTCAAGGCGGCCGGGCAATCGCGGGCATTCGAGCTCGCCCTCGCGATGGCCGGAAGCCTGCCCGCACCCGGCGGACCGCTGCTGGCGCGCCTGAGCGCGCTCCGTCCGCCCGTCCACACGGTCTGCACCAACGTGCCTGGACCGCGCGAGACGCGCTACGTGCTCGGAAAGCGCGTGCTCGAGATGCATCCGATCGTACCGATCGCGCTCGGGATGGGCATCGGTTTCGCCATCCTGAGCTACGACGGTCGACTCTCGATCGCCGCCAATGCCGATCCCGCTCTGGTACCGGGAGCCGAGGACATCACGGCCATGCTCCGCACCAGTTTCCAGGAACTGACGGATCGCCTCGGTACGACGGCGGCGGCAAGGGACTCTGCGCCTCGCGATCGCCTGCCGACGACCGTCGCCGATCTCATGACGAGCGAAGCGGTCTCGATCGCTCCACACGACACGCTCGCGACGGCGTGGACGATCATGCACGAGCGTCGCATCCGCCATCTCCCCGTGGTCGAGCACGACCGGCGCCTCGTCGGGCTGGTGACGCATCGTGATGTGCTGGGGGCGTCGCAGAGCTCGCTCACGATGGCGCGCGAGGATGATCGCATCCGATTCCTCGGCGCCACTTCGGCCTCCGAGATCATGGAGACGCATCTGAGCACCGTTCGTTCCCGCGAGCTCGCGGCCGACGCCGGAGCGCGGATGATCCGGCAGAAGATCGGTTGCCTTCTCGTCGTCGACGAGGACGGCCACCTCGGCGGCATCGTGACCGAGGAGGACTTCCTCCGTTGGGCGACCGAGCACATGGCCGCGTCAGGGGCGGTATCGGCCGCTTGAGCGCTCTGGAAGGTCCGATCTTTCTCAACCGCGGGAAGGCGTAGCGCGAAACCACTTGCCCTGCCGTTCTCCGGCACTGGCACGGGCCGTGCAGAGCTCTATGGCAGATCGCGGAACGCCGGTCGGAAAGGGCCGGCACAGGAGGGCTCGATCATGTGTATGATGCACGCCACGCTCGCTCCCATCGGCCCGACGCCGGCTCCCACCGAGCCTGCGACCACGCCTCCCGCCATGGCGGTACGTCACCCACTGGTTCGACCACGCGCCGCCCATCCCGTGACCCGCACGCTCATGACCACCTGGCGACACGCCCTGCGCTGGTTCAAGCCTCCGGTCGGCGTGGCCAGGCATCAGGCGTCACCGCATCCGGTGGCCGGCCGCTGACGGCCAGCCGGGTTTCACACCTGGCTTACACCTTGGCGGCGACCATCTTCAGCAGATCGACGCAGCGGTTGCTGTAGCCCCACTCGTTGTCGTACCAGGCCACGAGCTTGAAGAAGCGGGCGTTCAGCCCCATGCCGGAGCCGCCGTCGAAGATCGACGACGCGGTACTGTGGATGAAGTCGGAGGACACCACCTCGTCCTCGGTGTATTCCAGGATGCCCTTCAGGTAGGTTTCCGAGGCTTTCTTCATCGCCGCCTTGATCTCGTCGTACGACGTGTCCTTCGCCGTCCTGACGGTGAGGTCGACGACCGAGACCGTCGGTGTGGGTACGCGGAACGCCATGCCGGTGAGCTTGCCCTTGACCTCGGGGCAGACGAGGCCGACGGCCTTGGCCGCGCCCGTCGTCGACGGGATGATGTTCTGCGCCGCCGTACGACCGCCCTTCCAGTCCTTCCTCGACGGACCATCGACCGTCTTTTGCGTCGCCGTATAGGAGTGCACCGTCGTCATCAGGCCTTCCTCGATGCCGAAGCCCTCCTTCAAGAGCACGTGCACCACGGGTGCCAGACAGTTGGTGGTGCACGAGGCATTGGAGATGACGTGGTGCTTCGCTGCGTCGTACTTGTCGTCGTTGACGCCCATGACGATGGTGATGTCGTCGCCCTTGCCGGGAGCGGAAATGATCACCTTCTTGGCGCCGGCGGCGATGTGGCCTTTCGCCTTCTCCGCCTCGGTGAAGAGCCCGGTGGACTCGATGACGATCTGGACACCGAGCGTGGCCCAGGGCAGCTCGGCCGGCGTCTTGGCGCTCACCACGGCAATCTCGCGCCCGTCGACCACGAGGACGTCGTCCTCCGCCTGGGCGGAGGAGGATCTCTTCGACCCGACCTCGCCCCGGAACCGCCCCTGGATCGAGTCGTACTTGAGCAGATAGGCGAGGTTGTCCGCCGGGACGATGTCGCCGACCGCCACCACGTCGAACGTCGAGCCGAGAAGGCCCTGCTCGACGAGGGCGCGGAAGACGAGGCGGCCGATGCGGCCGAAACCGTTGATCGCAACTCTCACAGCCATCGATGTCTCCTTTGAGCGATCCGTCATGCGCTCGCGGCCGCCGGCCGTTCACGCCCCAGGTCCTGGATGATCGCGAGCTCGCGCTCCACCGCCTGCACCAGATCGTGGAGATCCGGAAGCGCGTCCCAGTCGGCGTTGAATCCCCAATGCAGCCGGCCGTCGTAGCTGAAGAGCGCGATGCCCAGGGCCTGATTCGCGAACAGCGGCACCAGCGGGTAGCAGGCGAGCATGCGCGCGCCGGACACGTACACCGGAATCGGCGGACCAGGAACGTTGGTCGTGACGAGGTTGTAGGGGCGTGCCAGCGTCGTGAGCCGCGCGAACTGGACCATCAACCCCGGACTGGTGGCGTCGCTCAACGCCTCGATCAATTGGACACCCGCCGCCTGCCGCGAGCGCTTGACCCGCCGCGTCTCCTCGATGGTGCGCTCGATCCGGCGCGCCGGATCGCGCTCGCCGAGCGGAAGCGGAACGACCAACATCGCCACCTGGTTGCCGAAGTCGTCACGTGTGGTGGCGTCGCGGACGTTCACCGGCACCATCACGCGGAAATCGAGCCGGCCCGGGTCCATCCCCCGGCGACGGAGGAACGAAGCGAGCGCCCCGGCGAGTACCGCCAGGACGACGTCGTTCACCGTCCCGCCGAAGCGCGTCCGTACCGCCTTCAGCGCGGCGAGATCGACGACCGTCCAGTCGAAACGACGATGCGGTCCGATGTCGACGTTGAACGGTGTCGGCGACGCCGAGCTGAGGCCGGTGCCGAGCGTCTCCGCGAGCTGGGCGACGACGTCGCGCGCGCCGCTGAACGCGGACCAGGGCCGGATCGCGGCGTGGCCGCCCGCGAGCAACGCCTTCAGCGGCGCCACCACCCGGTGTCCGGCCTCCGCCAGCAGCAGCTCCTGCGGCGACGGGGCAGCGCGCGGCATCCATCGCGGCGGCCGCTCGTCGAAGCGCGGGTCGACGTCGGCCGTCGGACGCATCATCGCGCCCGTGAGGTGCACGCTGCCGACGCCATCGATCATGCAGTGATGGGCCTTGGTGATGATGGCAAAGCGCCCGTCGGCGAGGCCTTCCACCACCCACATCTCCCAGAGCGGTTTGCCGCGGTCGAGCTCCTGCGACATCACCCGGGCCGCGAGCCGCTTCAGTTGGCGATCGTCGCCGGGCTTCGGCAGGTGGGTGTGGCGCACGTGGTAGGAGAGGTTGAAGCGGTCGTCGTCCACCCATACGGGCTGGTCGAAGAACGGCGTACGCCGGAGGCGTTGGCGGTAGCGGGGGACGCGATGAAGGTCCGTCTCGACCATGCGGCGGACCCGCTCGATGTCGATCCCCCCATCGGGAGTCATGAACGGGCCGCCCGCGAAGATGGCGACGGCACCGATGTGCATGTGGCTCACGCCGTCCTCGATCGCGAGGAAGCTGTTGTCCAGCGCCGACAAGCGCTCGAAGTGGGAATACGCCATGGTGTGTCGCTCAGAGTACGAGCGGCGGCGGCTCCGCCGCCACCAGGTACTCGAATTGGGCGCGGAATTCCGCGATGGTCAGCCCTGCGGCGGCTGCCATCGCGGCGAGGCCGCGCGCGTCGTCGAAGTCGTCGCGCCGGACGCGGATCATGAACCGCCGCGCGATCGCGTAGTGCGTGGAGGTGATGTCGACCTGCCGCACCTTGGTGCGTCCGGTCTCCGGGTCGAGCAGCTCGCGGAACGGGATCGGCACGAAGCGGCCGCTCTGCAGCGAGACCATCGCGGCGGTGCCGCCACCCAGCAGGAACTCCGTGGCGCAGTAGCCGAGATCGCGGCAGTACACCATGTCGTACGGAATCGGGTCCATGCACCGGAGCTCGTAGCCGATGTCGTGGGCGACCAAGGTGATCTTGATTCCGAGGCGCCCGAGGCGCGCCTGCACCTCGCGTTTGAGGAGCTCGCCGAGGGCGATCTCCGCCAAGCGGATGTGGCCGTGCTCGTCGCGCTCGACATGCTCGAGGGCCGCGAGGTCGGCGGGGTCGAGCAGGAGCGCAACGCCCTCCGCGACGACGGCGACGCCGTCGCGACGGCCCCGCGCGAGGCGCTTGACGACGGCGCCGGCGAGCGTGTCGACGACGGTGGCGAGCCTGAGCGAGCCATCGCCGAACTCCTCCGGAACCAACGTCAACGTCGCTCCGGCTCCCTTGCCGATCCCGAGCGCCAGGTGGCCGGCCTTGCGACCCATGGCGACGACGAAATACCAGCGGCCCGTCGTCTCGGCGTCGACCATCAGGCTCTCCACCAGGCCGACGCCATGGTGGCACGCGGTCTGGAAGCCGAAGGTGTCGACGTGCGGCGGCAGGTCGAGGTCGTTGTCGATCGTCTTCGGAACGTGCACCACCCGCAGGCGGCCGCCAGCCGCCTCCTCGATCTTCATCGCGGAGAACGCCGTGTCGTCGCCGCCGATCGTGATCAGGCGCCCGACGCCGAGACGTTCGAGAGCGCGGACGGTGGTCTCGAGCAGGCGTGGGTCCTTGGTGGGGTTGGCGCGTGCGGTGCCGAGCTGCGAGCCCCCACGAAAGTGGATGCGACTCACCTCCTCGATGGAGAGCGGGCGGACGTGATCGAGGTCGCCCTGCATCAGCCACTCGAATCCGTCCCGGATGCCGAGCACCTCGATGCCCTCGAGGGCAGCGCTGATGGTCGCGGCCGCGATCACGCTGTTGATGCCGGGCGCCGGCCCGCCGCCGACGAGGATCGCGAGCTTGCTCGACTTGGACATCGTGGAAGGCGTTCCAACTTCCGTGCCGCGGCGCGGACGATTGGGCATCCCGAGTCCGTACACCTGACCGGCACCAGGGCCAAGGGCATTCGCAGCGGCGGGAATTGCGCCGGTCGGGATTCCCGCGTTCCGGAGTGTGGGATCGCGGCACCTGTCGCGTTCAGCCCGGATCAGAAGAACCGTCGCAGACCGATCAAGATGCCGTCGTGGTCGCGGTACTGCCCGATCTCGTGCTTGCGGCTACCGCTGATCACGCGCGCCTCGAAGAGCGCGTGCAGGCTCGGCGTCAGCTTGTAGGTGAGCTGCGGCCACAGGACCACCTCGCCGTGATTCGGCTCGTAGCCGAGCTTGACCTCCGCCAGGAGACGGTCGCCGCGGAACTCGCGGCGGACGGTGAAATCGATCAGGCTCTCGATCTGGTCGCGGATGAACGGCGCGTCGTGGTCGAAGATGACGGTTTGAAGGAGTTGCAGCAGGACGAACGTGCCCGCGAGCCCCTCGTTGCCGATGAGCGCGCGCGAAAGCGGCTCGTTCACGGAGAAGTCGATGCCGACGCCGTACTGCACCGACTCGCGTTCGAGCTCGGCCGGAGGGAGCGGCAGCGGAACGGTCTCGGCGTTGCCGCTCGCCGCAACCCGCTGCGCGGCAGCGCCGACGACCGCGAGCAGCCGCGGATCGCTGCCGACCTGATCGCGCAGGGAGAGCGGGAAGAACCGTCCGTGGATCCACGCCGCCTCGGCGCGCAGTGCGAGCAGCCAGATCGGCACGGCGAGATCGGCGCCGACGACCGTGATGCGGTGCAGGCTCGGGACGACGGCCAGGTCGATGTCCGGCGCGGCGGGCGCCGCCGGATTGCCGGTCGGCGTCAACGTCGCCATGCCGCGTGCCGCGAACGTCTGCGTCTTGTCCCAGCCGTGAAAGACGCTCGTCGAGATCTCCGCGCCGCCCACGAAACGGCGCACGCGCAGCGCAGCGTCCGAGTTCGCAATCGTGAGCGGCGGCGCATCGACGTCGGGATAGCTCGTATGGACCGGCACCGTCCCGAGCGGCGTGTCGATCCGATCGGGCACGCGCAGCAACGGCGGGAACCAGCGGTCGTGCCGGTGCGGAAGACGGTAGGCGGTGTAGAACGGCGCCCACACCACTTCCGCGGTCCACGGCCCCTGATAGCCGGTGACCATCACGGCCGGAATGCCGATCTTGCGCTCGATCTCGGGCCGGAAGATGAACTCGGTCAGATCCTCCGGGTTGAGATTGTCGGTCGGCTGGATCTCGTCGAGCTGCCCCCAGGAGATCTTCTGCTTGCCGATCCGCACCTCGATGGCACCGAGGAAGAGCTCGAGATAGGCCTCCTCCAGATCCACGAACAGCGGCTTGTCTTGATAGACGTGGTCGAGCGTCAGCAGCGGATTGTTGCGCTCGTCGGGATGGCCGATCTTGCCGTCGTACCCGGTGCGAACGTGGGTGAAGAAGCGCACGACGTTGCTCCGCTCCGCCGCGAAGCGAAGATCGAGCGTGCTCGAGGGCCATTCGCGCGGCGTGTCGGAATGGAGGCGGAAGACGTGCCATCCCGCGAGCGCACCGCCCAACTGCGCGTGCGTAGCGTCGCCGGCGGGCGCGGTGGCAGTGGCGGCGGGCGCCGCGTCGTCCGTGGTCACGGCCGGCGCGGAAACGCCGCTGAGGAGCGCGGCGACGACGGCGGCGCCGACCACGAGCGCGCGACGACGAGCCGCCGCCAACCCGGCCGCGACTCGAGGGCCGAACGCGGCGGGCGTGGCCGCACATCGCCGCGCCCGGGCGATCCGCACCTCAGTGCACGGCGCCGAGGCGCTCTGTGCGGAACAGTCGACAATCGAGGCCGCCGTAGTACTCGGCCGAAAGGAGCGTGAGCTCGGTACGGTGACCGGTCTCGGCATTCTCCATCTCGATCGAGAACGGCGTCGGGATGCCATCGACCGTGCGGACGTCCCGGAAGCGTCCCGTCTTCACCAGAGCGCCGACGGCATCGAAGTAGTCGATCCGCACCGGCAGGAACGTGTCGCGGCTCACCCAGGTGAGGACCCGCCCGTACGCGTCGCTGAATTTCGGCAGGCTGTCGACCTTGTAGACGGGCTCGCCGTCGAGCATCGCCTCGACCAGGAAGCGATGCTCGCGCCCGTCGATCGCAATCGCGCCGAGATCCTCGTAGCTGAGATCCGAGCCCATGAACGTCTCGCTCTGCGCGAAGGCGTTCAGCTGGCGCACGCGACCGAGCTCGGGCAGATACATCCACATGTCGGGCCGGCGGTCGGGGCGCGACGAGGTAAGCAGCGCCGCGCCCGAAAGGTCGGCGGGGGCGCGGAACACGATCAGGTTGCGGGACTCGTCGCCACACTGCCGGCGGTACATCGCAACCGTGCGGGTCATCGTGTCGCCGTCCGTCGAGCGCAGGTCGAGGCGGAACACACTGCTCGCGTCCTCGCTCCCGCGCAGGCGCGCCTGCTGCATCCGCACGATGATCTCGCGCCCCGAGGGAGCGTCGGCCGCGGCCACCGCCGCGATGGCGAGCAATGCCGCGAGCGCCAGCACCCCCGCCGCGATGCGGGCGACGATTCCCGACACCGAGACTCGACGCATGACGGCACCTCCCGTCACGATGCGGTGCAAGGGACAGGCCAAGCCCATGTCGCCGCAAAGGGCCGGATGATGGGATGCGGCGTTACTGACTCCGCGTGGCCCTTCCCATTCGCAGGAATGAGGGACCGGATCGGTCGGTACCCTACCGCGGTTTGTAGCTGTGCAACGCGCTGATGTAGTGGGCGCGCTCGAAAGCGGAGGCGTCGGCGACGTTCTGCTGACTCATGCTGCCCTGCAGCTGGCGGACGGAGCGGTACTCGTGCGCCTCCATCCACTCGCACATGCCCTGCTCGATGCTCCGGATGTGCTCGACGCCACGCTGCAGCAGCACCGAGCAGAGCATCGTCACGCGGGCACCGACCATCAGGAGCTTCAGGACGTCCGCTGCCTCGTGCACACCGCTCGTGGCAGCCATGTCGGCGCGGATGCGGCCGTGGAGGATGCCGATCCACGTCAGGGGCAAGCGCATCGCCTGCGGTGTGCTCAACAGGACGTGCGGACGCACCTCCAGCGCTTCGAGATCGATATCGGGTTGGTAGAAGCGGTTGAAGAGCACCAGACCGTTGGCCCCGGCGTCATCGAGGCGTCGCGCCATGCGCGCCATGTTGCTGAAGAACGGCCCCAGCTTGAGCGCGACCGGGATGGTCACGACGGACTTCACCGCCTGCAGGATGTCGACATAGGTCTGCTCGACCTGCTCGGCCGACTGCTCCATGTCGGTGGCGATGTAGTAGACGTTGAGCTCGAGGGCATCCGCACCGGCCGCTTGCATCTGCCGGGCATAGGCGGTCCACCCGCCGAGGGACGTCCCGTTCAAGCTGGCGATGATCGGGATGTCGACGGCCGCCTTCGCCTTGCGAATGTGCTCCAGGTAGCCCTCCGGACCGAGATGGAACTCCGCGGGCTCGGGGAAATAGGTCAGCGCCTCGGCGAAGCTCTCCGTGCCCGCGGTGAGGTGATGATGGAGCTCGTAACGGTCCTGAACCAATTGCTCCTCGAACAGCGAATAGAGCACGACCGCCGCAGCGCCGGCATCCTCCATGCGCCGGATGCCGTCGATCCCTTCCGACAACGGCGAGGCCGACGGCACCAACGGCGAACGCAGGGTCAGACCGAGATAGGTCGTGGTCAAATCCATCGGTCTCTCACTGCTGCCCGCGTGCTGCGAGGTACTCGTAGAGCTTCCAACGCGCGTTGACGTCGTCCTGCGCCTCCTGCAGCAGCCGCTTCGCGTCGTCCGGCTTGCTCTTGGTGAGCATCTTGAACCGGTTCTCCATGTACATGTACTTCTCCAGCGCTATCTTCGGCGCGTGCGAGTCGAGCTGCAACGGATTCTCGCCTTTCGCCGCACGATCGGGGTGGTAGCGGTAGAGCAGCCACTGCCCGGCGTCGACGGCAGCCTTCTGATTCTGCATCGCCGTGGTCATGTTGATGCCGTGCGCGATGCAGTGGCTATAGGCGATGATCAATGACGCTCCGGGATAGGCTTCGGCTTCGAGGAACGCCTTGAGCGTGTGCTCGTCCTTGGCACCCATGGCGACCCGCGCCACGTACACGGTGCCGTAGCTCATGGCGATCATGCCGAGGTCCTTCTTCGGCGCCTGCTTGCCGCCCGCCGCGAACTTGGCGACGGCGCCGCGCGGGGTCGCCTTCGACATCTGACCGCCGGTGTTGGAGTAGACCTCGGTGTCGAGCAGCAGCACGTTGACGTCACGCCCGCTGGCCAGCACGTGATCGAGGCCGCCGAAGCCGATGTCGTAGCCCCAGCCGTCGCCGCCGATGATCCAGACGCTCTTCTTCACCAGCATGTCGGCGACCGCGAGCAAGCGGCGCCCCTCGGCCGTACCGAGACTCCGCAGCTTCTCCTTCAACGCGCCGACGCGCTCGCGCTGCTCGAAGATGTCGGCCTCGTCGCGCTGTTCCGCCGTCAGGATGGCGTGGGCGAGATCGTCACCGACGATGCCGGCCAGCTTCTTCAGCAGCTCGCAGGCGAACGTCCGCTGGTAGTCGATCGAGAGGCGATAGCCGAGGCCGAACTCGGCGTTGTCCTCGAACAGTGAGTTCGACCACGCCGGTCCGCGGCCGTCGGCGTTGGACGTCCAGGGCGTCGTCGGCAGGTTGCCGCCGTAGATCGACGAGCAGCCGGTGGCGTTGGCGACGATCATGCGATCCCCGAAGAGCTGAGTCGCCAGCTTGATGTAGGGCGTCTCGCCGCAGCCGGCGCAGGCGCTGGAGAACTCGAACAGCGGCTCCTGCACCTGCTGCTGACGGATCGTCCCGGCCTTCACGCGCCGGCGGTCGAGCTCGGGAATCGCCAGGAAGAAGTCCCAGTTCTCGCGCTCCGCTTCGCGCAACGGCGGCTGCGGGCTCATGTTGATCGCCTTCAGCCGCGTCTGCGATTTGTTCTTGGCGGGGCAGACGTCGACGCAGATACCGCAACCGGTGCAGTCCTCCGGCGCCACCTGGATCGTGTACTTCAGACCCTGCCACTCGCGGTCGCGTGCGTCGCACGCCTTGAACGTCGCCGGCGCGCCGGCGAGCTGCTCCGGCTCGTAGGTCTTGATGCGGATGACGCCGTGGGGGCACACCATGGCGCACTTGCCGCACTCGATGCACACGTCCGGGTCCCAAACCGGAATCTCCATCGCGATGTTGCGCTTCTCCCACTTCGCGGTCCCGGTGGGGTACGTGCCGTCGGCCGGCAGCGCGCTCACCGGCAGGCTGTCCCCGCGCCCGGCGATCATGGGCCCGAGCACGTCTTGCACGAAGCGCGGCGCGGCCGCGGGCACGGGCGGCGGCATGGCAAGGGTGCCCTCGGCGCGCTCCGGCACCGGCACACGGAACAGGCGCGCGAGCGTCTGGTCCACGGCGGCGAAGTTCATGCGCACGATCTCGTCGCCCTTGTTGCCGTACGTCTTCGCGATCGACTTCTTGATCGCCTCGATCGCGTCGTCCTTCGGCAGCACGCCGGAGATCGCGAAGAAGCAGACCTGCATGACCGTGTTGATCCGCCCGCCCATGCCGCTGTCGCGCGCCACCTTGTAGGCGTCGATGACGTAGAAGGCGATCCGCTTGGCGATGATCTGCTCCTGCACGCCGCGCGGCAGTCGCGCCCACACGTCGTCCGGGCCGTAGACGCTGTTCAGGAGGAACGTCCCGCCCGGCACCAGGTGGGTGAGCATGTCGTAGCGCTCGAGGAACCCCCACTGGTGGCAGCCGACGAAGTTGGCACGCGTGATCAAGTAGGTGGAGCGGATCGGCTCCGGGCCGAACCGCAGGTGCGACACGGTTACGGCGCCGGCCTTCTTCGAATCGTAGACGAAGTAGCCTTGCGCGTAGTGATCGGTGTCTTCGCCGATGATCTTGATGGTGTTCTTGTTGGCGCCGACGGTGCCGTCGGACCCGAGGCCGTAGAAGACGCTGCGGATCACGCTGTCCGGCTCGATCGAGAACTCCGGGTCGTAGTCGAGGCTGGTGCCGGTGACGTCGTCCTTGATCCCGAGCGTGAAGCCGTTTTTCGGTCGCTCGGCGCGGAGATGGTCGAAGAGGCCCTTCACCATCGCCGGCGTGAACTCCTTCGACGACAGGCCGTAGCGACCGCCGATCAGCGTGGGAAACGCCACGAGCCCGCCCCAGCCATTGGTGATCCCCTCGTGGATCGCGTTGACGCAGTCGAGGAACAGCGGCTCGCCGG
>Ga0157379_10000801_pt1 | contig 25496 bp, 23 predicted proteins | sample S25metaG_FD_121802 | JGI IMG/M metagenome (GOLD analysis project Ga0157379, IMG submission 121802) | Switchgrass rhizosphere microbial communities from Kellogg Biological Station, Michigan, USA - S2-5 metaG | ecosystem: Host-associated > Plants > Roots > Rhizosphere > Soil | place: USA... | reverse complement strand
TGGCCTCCGCGTCGGCCACGCGGAAGTCCGGAAGCTGGCGCCGCCGCACCGGCTCGTCGAGATCGAGCCCGAGCGAGAGGACGAGCGAGGCCTCGTAGACCTTCGTCACCGACCCGATCGGAAACAGCGAATGGGGCCGCACGGGAGCGCCGGTCCGGCAGTTCGCGACCCCCGCCGCTGCGACGGCCGTCTCGTCCGCCAGGGCGAGTCCAAGCACGGCTCCGGGCACCCGATGCCGCGACAGCGCTTCCCGCAGGCGCCCCTCGAGACGGTCGTGGAGCGACGAAAGGGGAAACACGCTTCTATTATCCCCGCTGAGATATTGCGCCGCAAACGCGAGCCCGGGGAAGGTGGATCGTCAGATGGGAAGCCCGCGTACGCCCCTCGACGCGAATGCCCTCGAACAGCGCCTGGAGGAGGCGGCCGCGCGACACGGGGTGCCGGGCGCGGTCGTCGGCGTGCTGCAGCGCTCGACGCTCACCGAGGCCGCCGCCGGCGTCACCAACCTCGCCACGCGCGAGCCGGTCGAGCGCCACACGATGTTCCTGATCGGCTCGATCTCGAAGCTGTGGACGACGACGCTCGTGATGCAGCTCGTCGACAGCGGCGCGGTCGAGCTCGACGCTCCGGTGCGCCGCTATCTGCCAGACCTGCAGCTGAGCGATCGAGCCGCCCTCGATGCGGTCACGGTGCGGCATCTGCTGAGCCACACGAGCGGGATCGACGAGGATCTCACGCTCTACGACGGCCGCGAGGACGCCTGCGTCGAGCGCTACGCCGAGCGCGTCGGCGAGCTGCCGCAGCTGCACGCCCCCGGCACGCTCTTCTCCTACTGCAACACCGGCATGATCCTTGCAGGCCGCCTCGTCGAGGTCATGACGGGCGGGACGTACGACCACGCGCTGGCCGAGCGGCTGATCGGGCCGCTCGGGCTCGAGCACACGGTGACGCTCCCCGAGGACGCGATCCTGCAGTCAGCCGCCGTCGGGCACATCGTCCGACGTGACGGGCCGGGGCTTCAGGTGACTCCGCGCTGGACGCTCCCGCGCGCGAGCGGCCCGGCCGGCGGAACGATCTGCGCGAGCGCGAGTGACCTGCTGACGTTCGCGGGCGTCCATCTCGGCGCGGGACGCAGCCACACGGGCGTCTCGATTCTCTCCGCCGCGAGCGTGGCCGCGATGCAGGAGCGCCAGATCTCCCTCCCCGGCTCGAGCGGCGATGGAGCCATGGGTCTCGGCACCGACCAGGGGCTCGGCTGGCGGCTGGGCAGCCGGGACGGCGTGCGCGTGATCGGGCACGGCGGCGGCAACATCGGCCAGTACTGCCAGCTGGTCGCCGTGCCCGACGAGGGCGTCGCGATCGCGATCCTGACGAACTCCTTCACGAGCGTGAAGCTGCACGACGAGATCCTCACCTTCATCGCCGCGGAAATCGGGCTCCCGAGCCTCGTCGACGAGCCGTTGCCCCCGCCCTCCTCATTCGGCGGGACGATCGACCCCGCGCGCTACGTCGGAACCTATGCCACGAACACCGGTGCGTGCCGCGTCGAGGAGCGCAACGGCAGGCTCACACTGACTGGCACGACCGTCTCGAGCTGGGTCAACGACCTCTACGCCGACGAGCGGCCGAGCGGCGACCTGGAGCCGATCAGCGAGTCGGAGTTCCGCCTCGTGGCGCCGTCGCAGTACGGCGACGACGCCGAGCGCGTGATCTTCGTCAGCGAGGGCGGCGACAGGCCGAGGCACCTGTACCTCGGCCTGTACGCCTATCGCCTCATGGACTGACCGGCTACGCGGGGCGGATCTTCGTCGCCCAGGGCTGGTTGAAGTAGAGCGCGTTGAAGCCCTTGTAGACGAACTTCTTGGAGACCGCGACGCCAACGTCGGGCCAGACGAGGGGGAGGTAGGGCTCGTCCACCGCGGCGATCTTGAGCATCGAGGCGATCGCCTTCGCGCGCACGCTCTGCCTCGTCGCCTGCTCCTGTACGGCCAGCAGCTTGTCCACGACCGGGTTCTTGTAGTTCGCGATGTTGAGGTCGTTCTTGACCGCGTGCTTGCTGCCGAGCAGCACGAGCGGGTAGTTGACCGGATCGGGGTAGTCGGGGACGAACGTGATGGACTGGATGCCGAGGTTCTCGTGGGCGTACAGGTCGTTCAGCCACTTGTCGGCATTGACCTGCTTGACAGTCAGCTTGATGTTCAGCTGCTTGAGATTCTGGGCGAGGATCAGGCACATCTTGCCGAGCTGCGGGACCGAGTCCGGGTAGACGAGGGTCGCGGAGAATCCGTCCTTGAACCCGGAGGCCGCGAGCTCCTGCTTGGCCTTGGCAATGCTGAATTTGTAGGCGGGGAAGCCCGCGTAGACCCTCTTGACGGCGGCCTGGGCCAGAACGCCGCCCCACTGCCCGGGCGGCACGAGCGACGTCGCGACCTCGCCATGGCCCTTGAACTGCGTCCTCAGCATGCCCACCTTGTCGGTGGCGTACGCGACCGCGCGCCGCACGTGCACGTCGCTCCACGGCTCCGCCTCGGTGTCGAACGAGAAGAAGTAGACCGAGAGCTGGGGGGCGAACGCCAGACGGATGGTCGAGATGCGCGCCCACTGGTCGGCCTGATCGACCGGAACCTCGAACGCGCCGTCGATCTGCCCGGAGCGCATTGCGAGCAGCCGCGTGGCCTGCGCTGTGATGAACTTGAGCTCGAGATTGGCGATGGCGGGCTTCGGGCCCCAGTAGGCGTCGTTGCGCACGAGCGAGACGCCCTCGTCGGGCGTGTACTTGGTGATCTTGTAGGGGCCCGTCCCCATCGTCAGCGTGCTCGGCGTGCCGATGTTCTTGCCCTGCTTCTGGGAGAACGCCTTCTGCACGATCAGCCCGGCGTGGCCGGCCGGGACGTACTGGAAGGCCGCATCCGGCGACTTCATCTTGATCGTGATCTCGTGCGTGCCCGTCGCCTTGATCGACTTGACGTTGGCGTAGAACGTGGCGACCTGCGAACCCACCTTGGGGTCGAGGTGCTGCCCCATGCAGAACTCGACGTCGGCCGCGGTGAACGGCGTGCCGTCCCACCACTTGACGTCGGTGCGCAGCTTGTAGATGTAGGTCAGCGGCGACGGGTGCGACCACGACTTCGCGAGACGGGGCTTGAGCGCGCCCGAGTCGTCGAACACGAGCAGCCCCTCGAGGCCCTGACCGAGGACGGCGGTCGTGAGCGAGTCGTAGGAGTGGACGAAGTCGAGCGAGCGGATCGTTCCCGGCAGCGCCCAGGTCAGCGTGTCGGTCGCGCGCCGGACGTTGCGCTTGCGTGCGCTGGCGGCGGCGAGCGACGGCTCGCTCAGCAGCACTCCCCCGGCTCCCACGGCGCCGGCGCGCTGCAGAAGCCGACCGCGGGTCAGCCCTTCGGACGGGACGTGCTCGCTACTCATGTCTACTCCTTTGAGGGCAGGCTGTTTCTGGAGGGATAGCCATGGCCCTGAGTGCCCGCTGACTCTAGCCGTGGTGTGCTGGACCTGCAAACGGGTTCGCTGTTGACCTTCGTCACGGCCAAGCCGTAGCCTGCCTGTCGTATGGGAGCCCCAGCTCTGCCTCCGACGACGCCTGGTCCCGAGTGAGCCCCCGTTTCCTCGCGCTCTTCATCGCGCGCCGGATCGTGGCTCTCCTCGTGCTGCTCCTGATCATCTCGTTCGGCGTCTTCACGCTGCTCTACCTGGCACCGGGCAGCGTGGAGGACATCCTGCGCGGGACCCGCCCGCAGACGCCCGAGACGACACAGGCCATCCGCGAGCAGTACCACCTCAACGACTCGTTCCTGATGCAGTACTGGATCTGGCTCAAGGATGCGATCCACGGCGACTTCGGCTCGTCGATCAGGACATCCGAGCCGGTGATCGACGGAATCGAGAGCCGGGCGGCGCTGTCGGCGTACCTGGGCCTCTACGCGTTCGCGATCGTGATGCTCTTCGGCGTGCCCCTGGGCGCGCTCGCGGCGCTGCGCAAGCGCACCACCGTCGACCGGGGCATCGTCGGCCTGGGCGTGGTCGGGGTCAGCGCACCGGCCTTCGCGACGGGGATCTTCCTGCTCTACCTGTTTGCCGTGCGGGTCTCCTGGTTTCCCGCGTACGGCCAGGGGAGCGGATTCTGGGACCGGATCTGGCATCTGACGCTGCCCGCCGTCGCGCTGGCGCTGACCGGGATGGCGCTCGTCATCAAGCTGACCCGCGCCGCGATGATCAACTCGCTGGATCAGGACTACGTCGTGTTCGCGCGCGCACGCGGCATCCCCGCCCGGCGCGTGCTGGTGACCTACGCCTTCCGCAATGCGCTCGTCCCCGTCGTCACGGCGGCCGGGCTCATCCTCGGCTATCTCCTGACGGGCGCCGTGCTCGTCGAGGTCACCTTCGCGCTGCCGGGCGTCGGGGCCCTGCTCGTCGAGTCGGTCACATTCAAGGACGTGCCGATGGTGCAGGGCGTGACGCTGCTCGTCGCAGCCGTGATCATCCTGATCAACCTGCTGACCGACGTCCTCTACCTGTTCGTCGACCCGCGCGTGCGCTTTGGCAGGGGGGCATCGTGAGCGAGGTCATGATCCCTGCGGCCGAGTTGCCCGTCGCCCGCACCCGGCGCCGCGCGCGCGTCTCGATCCTGATCGTGTTCTGCTTCATCGTTGTCGCCGTCGTGGCGGTGTTCGCGATCTTCGGCAACCTGATCGCTCCGTACGATCCGAACGAGCAGAATCTGCTCGTCGGCCTCACCCGGCCGAGCAGCACGTACTGGCTGGGCACGGACGACCTCGGCCGCGACGTGTTCTCGCGCACGATCGTGGGCGCCCGCACCGCCGTCGTCGGGCCGATCCTGATCGCGCTCGGCGCCATGCTGATCGGCAACACGCTCGGCCTGATCGCGGGCTACAAGGGCGGGCTGGTCGACTCCACGATCATGCGCTGGGTCGACCTCATGTGGGCGCTGCCGGGCCTGCTCGTCGCGATCGTCGTCGTCGGCGTCCTGGGCGGCGGCTACTACCTCTCCGTCGCGCTGCTGATCCTGCTCACGGCGCCCTACGACACGCGTATCGTGCGCGGCGCGACACTCGAGCAGCGTGCGCTCCCGTACGTCGAGGCCGCACGCACGCTCGGCCTGTCGTCGAAGCGCATCATGGTCCGGCACATCTGGCCCAACGTGCTCCCGCTCGTGGTCGCGAACACATTCCTCAACTTCGCGTTCTCGCTGGTCACGCTCTCGGCGCTCTCGTTCCTCGGCCTCGGCGTCGGCCCCGGTACCCCCGACTGGGGCCGCATGCTCGCCGAGAGCCAGACGCTGCTCTTCGACAACCCCGCAGCGGCGCTCGCGCCCGGCGGCATGATCGTGATCACGGCAGCAAGCATGAACCTCATCGGCGACTGGCTGTACGAGCGCCTGTCGGATCGCGGCCGGGCCCGATGAACGCCGTTCCCGCCGCCGCCCCCGTCGTGGATCCGCTGCTGACGGTGCGCGACCTCCGCATCGAGAGTCACATCGGCGGCCAGCCGCACAGCATCGTGACCGGCATCGACCTCGATGTCGCCCCGGGTGAGACGGTCGGCATCGTGGGCGAGTCGGGGAGCGGCAAGTCGATGACGGCACGGGCTCTGATCGGATTGCTGCCCGGCGGCGTCGCCGCGAAGGGCGAGGTGCGTTACGGCGGGCGCAACCTCCTCGACCTGCCCGAGCGGGCGCTCGCACAACTGCGCGGGCGCGAGATCGGGCTGATCATGCAGGACCCCTTCACGATGCTGAGCCCGCTCCTGCGCTGCGGCCGTCACATCGACGAGGCGCTGCGCGACGAGAGCGGCCGCAAGCTGAGCAGGGCCGCCCGCCGGGCGGAGGCGATCCGCCGGCTGGCCGAGGTCGGAATCCACGATCCCACGGTCGCCGAGCGCTACCCCTTCGAGCTCTCGGGCGGCATGCGCCAGCGCGTGGGCATCGCCGCCGCGCTCGCCCGCGATCCGCGCATCCTGATCGCCGACGAGCCCTCCACCGCCCTGGACGTGACGACGCAGAAGGAGATCCTCGCCCTTCTGCGCTCGCTCCAGCAGTCCCGCGCCATGGGCCTGATCCTGATCACCCACGACCTGCGCGTCGCGTTCTCGATGTGCGACCGGATCACCGTGCTGTATGCGGGATCGGTGCTCGAGGTCGCGCCGGCGCAAACGCTCGAGCAGGAGCCGCGCCACCCCTACACGCTCGGCCTCCTGCTGTCCGAGCCGCCGGGTGATCGCCGGCTCTCCTCGCTCGTGGCGATCCCTGGCTCGGTCGCCGACCCCGACGAGGTGGCCGAGGTGTGCGCGTTCTCGCCCCGCTGCGTCTGGGCTGCGCCGGAGTGCCGCGCGGGCAAGCCTCCGCTGCGCTCACTCGGCGATGGCCGGCTCAACGCCTGCATTCGCACCGACGAGTTGCGGGACCAGATGCGCGAGACGCGCGCCACCGCCAACCGCAGCGAGCACGTCGTGCTGCCGTCGAGGGGCCGGGAGGCGCTCGTGGCCGTGGAAGACCTGACCAAGGTCTTCGAGTCCGGGCGCGGCGAGCGGGCACGCTCGGTGACCGCGCTCGGAGGGGTGTCGGTGGAGCTCGGGGCCGGCGAGAGCGTCGGGCTCGTGGGCGAGTCGGGTTCGGGCAAGACCACGCTGGCACGCTGCCTGATGGGCCTGGAGACGCCGACGAGCGGGCGGATCGTCGTGGACGGCATCGAGGCGACCGACTACGCGGCGCTCACGGGCCGCGATCGTGCGCGGCTCCGCCAGAGCGTTCAGATGATCTTCCAGGATCCGTACTCCACGCTCAATCCCGTGCGCACGGTCGGTGCGACGCTCAAGGAGGCCCTCGTGATGGGGCCGCGCGGAAGCGGCGATCTCGACGCCCGCCTGCGGGCGCTGCTCGAGCAGGTCGGCCTGCCGGAGGCCTACGGCGCCCGCAAGCCCGTCGCACTCTCGGGCGGCGAGCGCCAGCGCATCGCGATCGCGCGGGCACTCGCCGTGGAGCCCAAGGTGATCGTGTGCGACGAGCCGGCCTCGGCGCTCGACGTGTCCGTCCAGGCGCAGATCCTCAACCTCCTGCGGGCGCTGCGCGACGAGCTGGGAATCGCGTACTTCTTCATCACGCACGACCTGGCCGTCGTCCGGCAACTGGTCGAGCGCATCTACGTGCTGCATCAGGGTCAGGTCGTCGAGGCCGGCCCGGTGGACTCGGTGCTCGACAACCCGCAGGATCCGTACACGATCCGGCTGGTCGAGTCCGTCCCGCGATCGGAGGGCGAGTGGCTGAGCAAGCCGTGAAGGGCGAGCCGGATGTCGTGATCGTCGGGGGCGGCGCGATCGGCGTGGCCTCGGCCCACTATCTCGCACAGCGGGGCGCCCACGTCGTCGTCCTGGAAGCCGGCGCGGCGCTCGGCGCCGAGGCGTCCTACGGCAACGCGGGCCTCGTCTCGCCCAGCCACTGCATCCCGCTCGCCACGCCGTCGCTGCTGCGGCGGATCCCGGGGTTCATGCGGCGGGGCGGAGCGGTGTACGTGAAGCCGCGCCTCTCCCCCGCGCTCGCGCGCTTCGGGCTCGAGCTCGTGCGCAGCTGCGGGCGCCAGCGGATGCTGCGCGGCGTGCGCGCCTTGCGCGACCTCAGCCGCAGCAGCCGCGACCTGGTGGAAGAGCTGAGCCGCGACGGACTCGAGCTCGGCTACGAGCACGCCGGCCTGATGAACGTGTGTCGTGGCGAGGCGGCCTTCGAGGAGCTGCTGAAGGACGTCGAGCTCCTGAAGTCCGAGGGATTCGAGCCCGAGGTGCTCGACAGCGCCGGCGCCCGGCAGCGCGAGCCCATGCTGCGCGACGACATCGCCGGGGCCGTGTTCTGGGGCGAGGATGGCCACTGCGACCCCGGCCTTCTCGTCGCCGGGCTGCACGCGGCGGCCGAGCGCGCCGGAGCGCGCTTCGAGCTGGAAACGCGCGTGACGGGCCTCGACCGCGGCGCCGACGGCTCGATCTCGGCCGTCCGCACGGACTCGCGAGTCTTCCGGCCGCGCACGGTCGTGCTGGCGGCGGGCGCTTCGACCACGCGCCTCGCGCGCCTGGTGGGCGCCAGCCTGCCGGTCGAGCCCGGCAAGGGCTACCACGCGCAGATGGCGGCCGGCTCCGCGCAGCTGAGGATGCCTCTGATCTTCCAGGAGTCGGTCTTCGCCGCGACGCCGATGGGCGACCGCCTCCGACTGGCCGGCACGATGGAGTTCGTCGGCTGGGACATGCGCCCGCAGCGCGAGCGGGCACTGCGGCTGCTGTCGGAGGCACGCGGCTACCTGCATGGCCTCGACCAGCCCGACGACCAGGTCGAGACCTGGTTCGGCATGCGGCCGTGCACGCCCGACACGCTGCCCGTGATCGGCTTCAGCGGCAAGACCGCCGGCCTGATCTACGCGACCGGCCACGGCATGCTCGGGATCACGCTGGCGGCCGCGACCGGCTTCGGCGTAGCGCAACTCGCACTCGACCGCCGCTCCTCGCTCGACCTCGAGCCATTCTCGGCCCGGCGCTATGGGTTGTAGGTAGCAGGGAAAAACAGTAGCTCTTTGACGTAAGGACTGGAACGGTGGATACTCAACGCGCGATGCCAGCCTCGTTCATCCTCCGGAACGCCAACGTCCTGGACGAATCCGGCGGTTTCGGCGAACGGCTCGACGTGGCGGTCGAGAACGGGATCGTCTCGGAGGTCGGCGGCGACGTGACGCTGCCGGACGCGCCCTCGATCGACTTCTCCGACCGCTGGCTCATGCCCGGCGTGTTCGACTGCCACCTCCACATCGCGTCGTCCTCGCTCGATGCGATGGAGCTCATGCGCACGCCGATCACCCAGTGGGCGCTCGAGACTGCGCGCAACATGCGCAAGACGCTGGAGTGCGGCGTCACGTTCGTGCGCGACGCGGGCGGGGCCGACGCCGGCATGCGCGACTCCATCGCGCGGGGCTTCGTACCGGGCCCGCGACTCCAGGTCGCGGTCGTCGCCATGTCGCAGACAGGCGGCCACATCGACGGCTTCCTGCCCGGCCCGGGCTTCGAGATGTCCGCCGACTACGTCATCCCCGACTTTCCCGGCCGGCCCCCGTGCGTCGTCGACGGCATCGACGACATGCGCAAGGTCGTGCGCGAGACGCTGCGAGCGGGAGCCGACTGGATCAAGCTCTGCACCACGGGCGGCATCCTCTCTGCCCACGACGACGGCGACATTCCGGAGTTCACGATCGAGGAGATCGCGGTCGCCGTCTTCGAGGCCGAGCGCAGGGGCAAGGGCGTGATGGTGCACGCGTTCGGCGGCGAGGGCATCGACAACGCCATCGAGGCCGGCGTGCGCACGATCGAGCACGGCATCTTCCTGACCGACGACCAGGCGAAGCGCATGGCTGCGGCCGGAATCTCGCTCGTGCCGACGCTCGCGGTGATCCGCGACGTGATGCGCTGGGCCAAGGCCGGGCTGGTGCCGGACTACGCCGTCGAGAAGGCGCTCGCCATCGAGCCGCGCATCGGGGCCGCCGTGCGCACCGCGAAGGAGCACGGCGTCCACATCGCGCTCGGCACCGACTACGTCGAGCGTGGTGAGCACGGCCGCAACCTCGAGGAGATCTGGCTCATGCACGAGGCCGGTCTCACGCCGGAAGAGGCGCTGCTCGCGGCCACGATCCGCGGCGCGGAGCTGTGCGGCGTCGCCGATCGCTACGGCCGCATCGCCCCGGGCTACGTCTTCGACGCCATCGCCCTCGACCAGGATCCGAGCGACCCCTCGATCTTCGCCGAGCCCGGTGCCGTCGTCAGCGTCTTCAAGGGCGGAGAGGCGGTGCTGCCGGATCCGCGCCTCACCGGCGCGGGCACCCCGGCGTGAGCGAGCTCGAGCTGACGCCGGAGCGCCGCGAGGAGCTGGCGCGCGACTTCGAGGCAGTCGCAGGCTGGAAGCGCGACCTCGCCGAGCTCGAGCTTGACGACTACGACCCCCTGCTGACGCCCGCGACCGACGACCCGTGACGGCCCCGCCGGCGTCGATCGACGAGCTCGGCACCCGCCTGCGCGCCGGCGAGGTCACGGCCGTCTCGCTCGCCGAAGAAGCTCTGGAGGCGATCGAGCGCGCCGAGCCGGCCATCAACGCCTACATCACCGTCACGGCCGAGCTCGCGCTCGAGCAGGCTGCGGCCGTCGACGCCCAGCTCTCGCGTGGCGTCGATCCAGGGCCGCTGGCGGGCGTCCCGATCGCCGTGAAGGACATCTTCGAGACGAAGGGCATTCGCACGACGGCTGCCACACGCCCGCTGCGTGACTGGATCCCCGCGCGCGACGCCGAATTGATCAGGCGCCTGCGCGAGTCGGGCGCCGTGCTGATCGGCAAGGCGAACCTCGAGGAGCTGGCCTTCGGACCGTCGTCGGAAACCGGTCGCAGCAACAATCCGGTCGATCCCACGCGGACGGCGAGCGGATCGAGCGGCGGCTCGGGCGCGACCGTCGGGTCGGGCGCGGTGCTGGCCTCGATCGGCACCGACGCCGGCGGCTCCGTGCGCCTGCCCGCCGCGCTCTGCGGCGTGGCCGGGCTGAAGCCGACGTTCGGCCGCGTCAGTCTCGACGGCGCTCTGCGCGTCACCTGGTCGCTGGAGCACTGCGGCATGTTCGGCCGCGGGGTGCGCGACGCGCGATCGCTGTTCGAGGGCGTCGCGAGCCGGCCGCCGCGTCCGCGCGCGCCGCTCACCGGCCCGCCCTCGATCGCCCTGATCGAGGGCTGCTTCGATCACCTCTCCTCGCCGGTCGAGTCCGCCGTGCGTGACGCGATCGGGCGGCTCGAGCGCAGCGGTGCGTCCGTCGGAGAGCGGAGCGTGCCCGACGTCGACCGCTTCCTCCCCGCGTTCATGGTCACGTTCGTGTCCGAGGGCGCTGTGGGGCTGCACCGCTTCCTGACGGAGCACACGCTCGAGATCGGTCCGCTCATTCGCAGGACGTTCGAGCTCTCGGTCGACCTCACCGCAGCCGACTACATCCGCGCACAGCGGTTCCGGCGCAAGCTTCGCGCCGCCGTCGACGAGGCGCTGAGCAGCGTCGACGTCCTCATGACGGCCACCGTCACCGAGGTCGCCTGGGAAAGCGAGCACGATCCCACCGGAGAGGACCTCGACTGGGACACGCTCGGCGACGTCGTGCGCTGGATGGTGCCGTTCAACCTCACAGGCCATCCGGCGATCACGATCCCGGCTCCCGTCGACGGCCTCCCGGTCGGCATCCAGCTGATCGGCCGGCTGGGCGAGGACGAGCGCCTGCTCGACATCGCGGAGTGGGCCGAGGCGGCACTGGCGGAGGCCTCGTGAGCGGCAGCCTCGTCTCTGCGGGCGACACCGAGCTGTACGTCGTGGAGCGGGGCAGCGGACACCCGCTCTTCCTGCTGCACGGCGAGCCCGGAGACCACCACATGTTCGCCGACTACCTCGATCCGCTGGCGGAGCGCTTCCGGCTGCTGCTCGTCGACCTGCGCGGCCACGGGCTCTCGGCCGAGACGGCGCCCGAGACGTGCACGCTCGAGCAGATGGCGCGCGACGTCAGCGCGCTGGCCGCCACCCTCGGCCTGGCGCGCTACGCGGTGCTGGGCCACTCGATGGGCTCCTTCGTCGCCCTGCAGCACGCCGTCGACGCCCCCGGGGCCGCAGCCCAGACGATCGTCTCGAGCGGCGTGCCTGCCCTCCATTACCTGGACGGGGCGACAGACGCACTCGACGCCTTCGAGCCCGAGGACCTGCGGAGGCAGATCCTCTCGTCGATCGAGCGCGAGTCGACGGCGCAGACGCCGGGCGAGGTGACGGCGCTCATGCGCGACCAGCTGCCCGTCCACTTCGCCGACCCGCGGGATCCGAGGATCGCCGACTACGCCGAGCGCACCGCGGCGTCGGTCTACCGGCCGGAGACGCTGCGCCACCTCGCCACCAGCGGCTACGGCTCGATCGACGTCGAGCGCCGGCTCGGGGCCATCACGCAGCCCGTGCTCGTGCTGGCCGGCGCCTCGGACCGGATCTGTCCCCCGGCGGGCTCCGAGGCGATCGCGGCGGGCGCGCCCCGCGCCGAGCTCGTGGTCTTCCAGAACAGCGGTCATTTCACCTTCGTCGAGGAGAGCGAGCGGTACGTCTCCGCGGTCGCCTCCTTCCTCGACCGACACGAGGAGCACCCGTGAACAAGGACGTCCCGGCCGAGAACGCCAGCCCCGGCGAGCCCCCGCGCGGGGACATCTCCCCACGGGTGACCAGCGAGACGCGCGTGCAGCACAACCTGCGCGTGCCGATGCGCGACGGTGTGGAGCTCTCGCTCGACCTCATCCGCCCGGACATCGAGGGGCCGCTGCCGGTCGTGCTCGTGCGGACGCCGTACGACAAGGTCATGGAGCGCTCGGGCAAGGAGGCCTACGAGAAGCTCGCGCAACGCGGCTACATCATCGCCGTCCAGGACGTGCGCGGCCGCTTCAACTCCGACGGCGAGTTCTTCCCGTACTTCAACGAGCACGACGACGGCTACGACACGGTCGAGTGGATCGCCGCCCAGGACTGGTGCGACGGCAACATCGGCATGACCGGCGGCTCCTACGTGGGCCAGACGCCCTGGTTCGCAGCCTCGCGCCGCCCGCCGCACCTCAAGGCGATCGCGCCGATCGTCTCGCCGCCCGGGAACCTCTGGCGCAACGAGCCGGTCTACGGCGGGGCGTTCCTGCTGGGCATGGGCGAATGGCTCGTCGGCATGGGGCTGCGCTCCTGGCAGGTGGGCGAGTTCATGACCATCTTCAGCGAGCAGCAGGACTACTTCGAGGCGCTTCCGCTCGCCACGCTGCCGGAGCGGGCCGGCACGACGAGCACGTGGTGGCCCGAGCTGATGAAGCACCCGACGTTCGACGACTTCTGGAAGCAAGGGTCCTACGACAACTGGTCCGAGATCGCCGCGCCGGCGCTCAACATCACGGGCTGGTGGGACATGAACTTCCCCGGCGCGCCGCTCAACTTCGAGAACATGCGGCGCGAGGGTGCGACGCCCGATGCCCGCAACGGCCAGAAGCTCGTGATCGGCCCGTGGCCGCACTGGGTCAACAACCACCGGAGCCGCAACGGCGTCGACTTCGGCGAGCACGCGATCATCGAGCTCGACGACTACATCACGCGCTTCTTCGACCGCTGGCTCAAGGGCAAGCGCAACGGGATCGACGACGAGAAGCCGGTGTACATCTTCGTGCTCGGCGCCAACGAGTGGTGGGCCGAGGACAGCTGGCCGCTGCCCGGCACGGAGGAGGTCCCGTTCCACCTCCACTCGGGCGGCAGCGCCAACAGCCTCAAGGGCGACGGCGGACTCTCCACGGCGGAGCCCGCCGACGAGCCCGCGGACACCTATACCTACGACCCCGCGGATCCGGTGCGCATCCTCTGGGGCCTGCACGACGGGCCGGTCGACGATCGCATTCCGTCCACCCGCGACGACGTGCTCTGCTACACGAGCGAGGAGCTGAGCGAGCCGCTCGACGTCGTCGGCTGGGTGACGATGAAGCTGTGGGCGTCGAGCTCGGCGCTCGACACCGACTGGCACGCGCGGCTCGTCGACGTGCACCCGGACGGCAGCGCGCGCTTCCTCTGCCACGGCATCCTGCGCGCGCGCTTCCGCAACTCGTTCGAGAAGCCGGAGCTGCTCGAGCCGGGCAAGCCGTATCTCTTCGAGTTCACGATGAACGCGACGGGCAACCGCTTCCTGCCCGGCCACAGGATCCGGCTCGAGCTGACGAGCTCGTGGTTCACGCAGTACGACCGCAACACGAACTCGGGCGCCGACAACCCGTTCATGGACGACCAGCTCGTCGTGGCCGAACAGACCGTCTACCACGACGCGGAGCACCCCTCCCACGTCGTCCTGCCGGTGATCAGGCGATGAGCTAGGAGCCCTGCGACCAGCGGTCGAGCACCATCAGGGTCTTCGTGCCCGTGACGTGCTCCGTGCGCCTGAGGATGTTGACCACGTGCTTGAGGTGGTCGACGTCGTGCACGCGGATGCGCACGAGAGCGTCGGGATCGCCGGCGATCGTGAAGATCTCCTGCACCTCCGGGATCTCGCTGACCACGGCGACGATCGCCTCGAAATCGGCCGTCCCCACATAGCGCAGCTCGGTGAACGCCTCCACAGCGCCCTCGAGCTTCGTCTCGTCGGTCACGACGGTGTAGCCGACGATCACGCCGAGCCGCTCGAGCCGCTCGATTCGGCGCTTCACCGGCGCCGGCGAGAGGTTCACGCGGGTCGCGATGTCGGCGACCGTGCGGCGGGCGTTCTCGCGCAGGAGAGCGAGGATCGCGCGGTCGGTGTCGTCGATCGTCGTGCCGGCCATTGACCGAGCTTAGCTTCCGCTGCGCCTCTGCGCACGTTTACCGACAAGACAGCTCGATTTCACCTCGATTCGTGCGCGTCGTTGCGGTATTCGATCGATCTGATTGCACAATCGTGCGAATTGGGGTCCAGTAAGAGGATGCAGCCGCACTCCGGCCCGCAGGTGCTGGACTCCACCGCGATCGCCGATGCGGCCGGCCTCCGCGAGGCCGGCTACTGGCTCCACCTCGTGCGCGCGGTCGAGGCCGCCGGCCGGCGCCTGTATCTCCAGGGCCGCCTGCCCGGCTCGTTCTACGACGGCTACGGCCAGGAGGCGACGGCGGTCGGGGCCGGGCTCGCACTGGCGCCCCGCGACATCGCGTGCCCGGTCATCCGCGACCTGGCCGTCCACCTCATCCGGGGCATCACGCCCGCCGAGGTACTGCGCCACTACCTCGGCAAGGCCGGCGGGCCGATGGACGGCCGCGACGGCAACGTCCACATCGGCTCGTTCGAGCGCGGCACGATCCCGATGATCAGCCACCTGCCCGAGATGCTGCCCGTGTGCATGGGCGTCGCACTCTCGCGCATGCGCCGCGGCGAGGCCTCCGCCGCCCTCGGCTTCTGCGGCGACGGCTCCTCGTCCGGCGGTGTGTTCCACGAGACGCTGAATCTGGCCGCGGTCTGGAAGGCCCCGCTCGTCGTGATCGTCGAGCGCAACCGCTTCGCGTACATGACGCCCGAGGACAAGTACCTGGCCGTGCCCGAGATCGCGGCGCGCGCGGCCGGCTACGGAATCCGCTCGTGGAGCGGCGACGGCAACGACGTGCTCGAGGTGCGCTCCCTCGTCGGCGCGGCGCTCGAGCACGCCCGCTCGGGCGGAGGCCCCGCGCTCGTGGAGTTGTTCACCTACCGCATGCACGGCCACGGCGCTCACGACGACCAGCGCTACGTGCCGCCGGGCGAGCTCGAGGCCTGGGCGCTGCGCGACCCGCTGCTGCGCTGGCACGAGCTCGCCGTGGAGCAGCTCGGCTGGACGGCTGCCGATCAGCAAGCGCTCGAGGCTCGCGTCGCGAGCGAGGTGGCCGCCGCGGTCGAGGACGCACTGGCCGCTCCCTATCCCGATCCCGACGGCCTCGCGGCCAGCGTGTTCGCGCAGTGAGCGACACCGTCACCTACGTCGAGGCCATCCGGCTCGCGCTGCGGACGGCACTCGGCGACGACGAGCGCGTGCTCGTGCTGGGCGGGACGTCGGCGGTGGCGGCGGCGCCTTTCGGGCGACCGCCGGCCTGCAGGAGGAGTTCGGCGAGCAGCGGGTGATCGACACGCCGATCTGCGAGTCCGCGTTCACCGGCGCGGCCGTCGGCATGGCGCTCGACGGCATGCGACCGGTCGTCGAGTTCCAGTTCAGCGACTTCCTGACGAGCGGCATGAACGCCATCGTCAACACGGCCGCCAAGATGCACTTCCGGCACGGCCTCGGCGTCCCTCTGGTAATCCGGGCCCCGGCCGCCGGAGGATTCGCAGGGGGCCCGTTCCACTCGCAGAACCCCGAGGCGTGGTTCCTGCGCACGCCCGGCCTCAAGGTCGCGTGCCCCGCCACCGCCGAGGACGCCGGGCTGCTGCTCGGCGCCGCGATCGCAGATCCCAACCCCGTGCTGTTCTTCGAGCAGAAGAGCCTCTATACGCGCGTCAAGGGCGAGTTCACCTACGACAGCTCGGCGCCGCTTTCGGGCGCGGCCGTGCGCCGGCCCGGAAGCGACGTGACGATCGTCTCCTACGGCGCCACGCTGCACCTGGCGCTCACGGCCGCCGAAGGGCTCGCGGACGAGGGCATCGACTGCGAGGTCGTCGACCTGCGCGTCCTCTGCCCGCTCGATTTCGACACGGTGGCCGCCTCGGTCGAGAAGACCGGCCGCTGCGTGATCGCGCACGAGGACTACCCGGACTACGGTGTCGCAGCCGAGCTCGCAGCGAGACTCGCCGGCGAGCTCTTCAGGGCGCTCGACGCGCCGGTCGGCCGCGTCGGAGCCCGCTTCTGGCCGATCCCGTTCAGTCCGCCGCTCGAGCAGGCCACGCTGCCGACGGCAGAGGGCATCGCAGAGGCCGTGCGCGAGCTCGCGCGCTTCTGAGCGAGACGCTAGGCTCGCCCGCGACCCCTGACGAAGGAGCTCGCCGTGCCCGAGTATGCCCGCGTCGTGACGTTCGACGCCGACTCCGCAGCGCTCGACGCGCTGGTCAACGAGATCAAGTCCGCGGGACGCGCCCCGGAAGGCGTGCCCGCGAAGCGGATCACCGTGCTCGCCGACCGCGCCGCCGGCAAGGTCGTGGTCGCGATCCGCTTCGGCTCGGAGGAGGATCTCCGCACGGGCGCGGCGACGCTCGAGGGAATGAGCCCTCCGAGCGATGCCAACATGCGCCGCGTGTCCGTCGATGCGTACGAGGTCCTGCTCGAGATGGAGGCGTAGGAACCGAACCCTCGCGCCGACGTCGAGGCGCCTAGGTCGGCAGCGCATTCGCGGGTAGGATGACCCCGCGCCACACCGACCCTGACACCCGTCTCTGTGCGGCGCCCAACCAACCTCGGGCCCAACTCCACGTTCCGGGGACGCGTTCACATCGGGGTCACATGGCACTGCAGAACGCCCAAACCACCGCAGCTCCTGCTGTCGAGGTGGATCTCAGCCTGCCGGGAGTCGCGTTCGTCGCGTTGCACGGCGAGCACGACCTGAGCAGCAAGCAACCCCTGAACGATGCGCTGGCGCGGGCCGGCGCCAGGCGAGATGTGTTCGTCGACCTGTCGGGGTGCACGTTCATGGACTCGTCCGTGATCGGGATGCTCTACCGCGCGCGCACACGGCTCGAGTTCCGCGATCGGCGGCTCGAGCTGATCATCCCTCCGAGCGCGACCACCGTCCGGCGGATCGCCGACGTGACGGTCCTGAACGCCGTCCTGCGGATCCACGAGTCGCGCGACGACGCGCTCATCAGCCTGCGCACCGGCGGGCACGTGATCCAGGTCAAGGATCTGCGCGCGCGTTTCGGCGACGTCGAGTCGTACGTGGCCGAATGCTCCTGCGGGTGGAGCGGCCAGACGCACACGGGCTGGCGGACGGCTGCGCGTGAAGCACGGCGCGACGGCGCGAAGCACGTCGACGAGGAATCGGGCCGGGCCGGGTAGGCACGACGAGTCAAGCAGCGAGGCCCGCCGCCTGGACGGGCCTCGCTGTCGAGCGTGCGCCGGAGGTTCAGCCTTGCTTGCCGGCTGCGTCCTTGACGTCGTCGAGTGCGTCCTCCGCCTTGCCCTTGGCCTGATCGAGCTTGCCTTCGGCCTCACGCGACTTGTCGCCGGTGAGCTTGCCCTCGGCTTCCTTGGCCTTGCCGGTCACGTCATCCTTGAGTCCCATGAGGGGTTCCTGTCGTCGGGGTACGGAGCCGGGTATGCCACGCCCCGGAACGCTGAAACACCGCCCACCTGACGCCCGAGCGGATGCACCGCGATCGTCCATCGTCATCGGTCGGCTCTTGCGCGTCTGGAGCAGTCACGAACCGGAGCCCGGGCCGCGGAGCGCTAGCCGCCGAGGTGGCGGCCGAACCAGTCCTTCGTCCGCTCCCAGGTGTCGAGCACGTAGTCGCGCTGCGTCCAGCCGTGGCCGCCCTGCGCGTAGACGACGAGCTCGCTCTCGCAGCCGGCGTCGACGAGCGCCTGGTACATCTCCTGGGCCTGGCTCTCGGGCACGCACAGGTCGAGCCGGCCGTGCAGCAACAGCATCGGAGTGCGGCAGCTGCGCACGTGCATGATCGGCGAGAGCGCGAAGTGATTGCCCGCGAGGTCGTAGGGATCGCTCTGCAGGAAGAGCTCGTCGAAGCGTGCGATGTTGCTCGTGTTGTGGAAGCTCAGCCAGTTCGTCACCGACGCGATCGCGACGGACGCGGCGAACGCGTCGGTCTGCGTGGGAGCCCAGGCGGACATGAAGCCGCCGTAGGAGACACCGGTGATACCGACGCGATCGCGGGCGACGACGCCGCTCTCGACCAGCGAATCGATGCCGGCGAGGATGTCCTGGAGGTCACCTCCACCCATGTCGCCGAGGTTGGCCCGCGCGAATTCCTGCCCGCGACCTGCGCTGCCGCGGATGTTGGGCAGCAGCACGGCGTAGCCCTCGGCCGCCAGCACCAGGCCGAGGTGCATCGCGCCCGGTGAGAAGTCGTACGTCCAGGCGCTCGTGGGACCGCCATGCACGAAGACGACGAGCGGCAGCGGGCGCTCGGCACCGTCGTCCGGGAGCATCAGCACGCCTTCGATCTCCTGGCCGTCCTCGGCCTGCCAGGCGTGTCGCCGCATCTCCGCGTCGCGCCCCGCGAGCGCCGCGTTGATGTGCGTCACCTGCCGCCAGCCATGCTCGGTCGCCGCGGTCTCGAGGAGGCACACCTCGTGTGGTTCGCCCGGCGCCTCCTTGGCCACGGCGAAGACGCGCCCGTCCGCGCTGGAAGCGAGCTTCGTGCGGCCGCGCCTGCCCAGCGTCGCCGGGCCTCGCCACTGGCTCTGCACCACTCCCTGAGCCGTGACCAGGCCGCACCCCGTCTCGAGCCCGCCGGGGCCGACGTAGGCGAGCCGGTCGCCCGCGACCCAGCGGACGACCGCGACATCGTGCGGTGCGGCGACCGTCGTCGCCGCGCCGCCTTCGCCACCGACGATCGTCACGGTCCCGCTGATGACGGCGCGGTCGCTGCCGCAGCCCTCCACGAAGGCGACGCGCGAGCCGTCGGGCGAGAGCGACGGTGACTGCAGCTGCCACTCCGCCTCGTAGATCGTGCGCGACGTGCGTGCGACCGGATCGAGCAGCGCGACCCGCGCGTCGTACCAGGCGCTCTCGCCCGGATCGTCCGAGACGATCGCGGCGACCTCGCCCGAGCCGTTCCAGCCGAACTCCCAGACGTTCAGGCCGGGCGGGCTCACCTCGCTCGTCTCTCCGCTTTCGAGCTCGACCCGGAAGAGGCGCCGCCAGGTCTCGCGCGGGCGCCGAACGAGCGGATCGGTCTCCGCCTCGGCGGTCGCGATCCGCGTCGCTGTCAGTGCGCCTGCGCGATCAGATCCCGGATCCGCGGCCAGCACGAGCACCGCGGAGCCGTCGGCCGACCATGCGATGTCCTCGACCGCGCCGGCGATGTCGCCCACCGGCCGAGCCTCGCCGGTGAAGTCGAGCAGGTGGAGCCCGAGCAGGCCCGGCCGGCCGCGGTCCGATGCGAAGGCGAGGCTGCGGCCGTCGGGCGAGAAGTGCGGCAGCGCATCGTTGCCGCGCCCGCGCGTGACCTGGGCCGCGCCCTGCGCGTCACCGAGCCAGATGCTCGCCCCTGCGGATGCGCCGTCCTCTCGCGAGGAGCCCGCGACGACGAAGGCCACGCGCAGCCCGTCCGCCGAAAGCTCGACGTCCGAGACCGCGCGCAGGTCGAGCAGGTCCTCGAGTGCGGGCCTAGTCGCCATCGGGAGCCACGCCCATGACGGCCTGCTGCGCCGTGAGCCACTCGCTGTCCGAGCGCGGGATCGAGTCGACCAGCTTCTGCGTGTACTCGTGCGACGGGCGGCCGAGCACCGTGTCCACCGGCCCCGCCTCGACGACCGCCCCGCGATAGAGCACGTAGACGCGCTCGACGATCTGGCGGACGACGGCGAGGTCGTGGGTGATGAAGAGATAGCTCATCCCGAACTCGTGGCGCAGCGTCGCGAAGAGGTTGAGGATCTGGGCCTGCACGGAGACGTCGAGCGCCGAGACGGGCTCGTCGCAGATGAGCAGGCGCGGCTTCACCGCGAGCGCGCGGGCGATCGCCACACGCTGCCGCTCGCCGCCCGACAGCGCCACCGGCTTGCGCGCGGCGTACTCGGGCGGCAGCCCGACCGTGCGCAGGAGATCCGCCACCTGCCCGCTGACGCCACGAGCCCCCGGCTCGGCGACGAGCACCGCCTGCTGGAGCGCCGAGCCGATCGTGCGCACCGGGTTGAGCGAGGAGTACGGATCCTGGAAGACGATCTGCACGCTGCGACGCACGGCGGCGCGGTCGCGCGTCGAGAGCTGCGTGTAGTCGGCGGCCTCGATGCCGTCGATCGTGATCGTGCCGGAGGTCGGCGTCTCGAGCCCGACGATGCAGCGGCCGAGCGTCGTCTTGCCCGAGCCCGACTCGCCCACGAGCCCGACGCTCTCGCCCTCGCCCACCTCGATCGAGACGCCGGCGAGCGCATCGACCTGCCGCTGACCCGTGATGAAGGTCTTGCGAAGGTCGGCGACGTGGACGAGTGCCGAGCTCGCGCCCGAGACGGCCTCGACGTGAGCGCGCTGCGAGGCCTCCAGGCGCTCGACGCGCATCTCAGGGCGGATCTTGTCGATGCGCACACAGGCCGTCGCCCGCCCCTCCGCGAGCGAGCGCAGCGGCGTCGGCCCTGCCAGGCACTCGTCGGCCGTCCAGCTGCAGCGGGCGCTGAACGGGCAGCGCCCGGCCACGTCGTCCGGAGCCGGCACGGCGCCCTCGATCGAGTGCAGGTGCGCCAGGCGGCGATCGCCGGGCGGCTCCGACAGGAGCAGCCCGAGCGTGTACGGGTGCAGCGGCTCTTCCTCGACGGCGGCCGCGGGCGCGACCTCGAGCAGCGAGCCCGCATAGAGCACGTAGATGCGGTCGCACATCGCGAAGGCCACGCGCAGGTCGTGCGTGATCATGATCAGTCCCATGCCACGTGAGACCTGGACGGACTTGATCAGCGCGAGGATCTCGCGCTGGGTGGTCACGTCCAGCGCCGTCGACGGCTCGTCGGCGATCAGGATCTTCGGATCGCGGGCCAGCGCGGCGGCGATGCCAACGCGCTGGCGCATGCCCCCCGACAGCTCGAACGGATAGCGCTCGGCCACGCCGGCATCGCGGATGCCGACCTCGGCGAGGCGCCGCACAGCCTCGTTGCGCCGCTCGGCTCGGCCGAGCCTGCGGCCACGCTCGTCGCGCAGTTGCTCGTCGATGTGCCTGCCGCAGCGCAGGATCGGGTTCAGCATCGTGAACGGGTCCTGGAACACGAGCCCGAGCTCGGATCCGCGCAGCTTGCGCAGCGCCCGCTCGGGCAGCTCGAGCAGATCGCGGCCCTCGTACTCGACGTGACCCTCCGCGAAGACGCCGGCCGGCAACAACCCGATCAGCGCCCTGGCGGTCATCGACTTGCCGCTGCCGGACTCACCCACGATGCCGATCGTCTCGCCACGCGCGAGCGCGAGATCGATGCCGGACACGATCGTGCGCGATTTGCCGCCGATACGAGAGTGGATCCTGAGATTCGAGACGGTCAGGAGCGGCTCGCCGGTCACCGGGCACGTCCTCGATCGGAGAGCCGCTCGTACAGCCAGTCGCCCAGCAGGTTGACCGTCGTCGCCGTCGCGACGAGCACGAACGCCGGCCCCAGAGCCGCGACGGGGTTCTGGAAGAGGAGGTTGCGGTTGTCCGAGATCATGCGCCCCCAGTCGGCGGTTCCCGGACCGGCGCCGAGACCGAGGTAGGAGAGCCCGGAGAGCGTGACGAGACTGAACGCGAAGTTCAGGAACGTGTTTGCGACGACGACGGGCAGCACGTTCGGCCACACCTGCCCGACCATGATCTGGCGCGGCTTCAGGCCGAGCACGCGGACCGCCTCGACGTAGGGACGCGGCCGCTGCTCGAGCACCGAGCCACGGATCAGGCGGGCGTCGTACGGGATCGTCAGGATCATCAGCAGCGTCACGGCCAGCCAGTAACCGCCGCCCAGCACGCCGACCACGACGATCGCCACGAGCAGCGCCGGCAACGCGAACATCAGATCGCAGAAGCGCATGATCACGAAGTCGGCGCGCCCGCCCCGGTAGCCGGCGAACACGCCCAGCGTGTTGCCGATCAGCATGGCGCCGAGCGCGATCACGAGGGGTCCGGCGACCGCCGTACGCGCGCCGACGATCACGCGCGAGAAGATGTCGCGGCCCAGCGTATCGGTGCCGAACAGATGGTCCCAGCTCGGTTGCTGGAGCGTGTTCAGCAGGTCCTGTTCATTGGGGTCGTGAGGAGCGACGAGCGAGCCGAAGATCGCGCAGAAGACCACGAGCGCGGTGAAGATCAGGCACAGGATGATCAGAACGGGGAAGCGCCGGCGGGAGCGCGTCACGCCGAGCGACAGCTCGGGCCGCACCGGGTTGATGTCGACGCTCACGAGGCGCCCGTCCCGAGCCGGATGCGCGGGTCGAGGAACATGTAGAGGACGTCCGTGAGCAGGTTGGCGAGCATCACGGTGGCGGCCACGACGAGTGCCAGCCCTTGCACGGTCGTCACGTCCTTCTGGTTGACCGAGTCCACGAGCAGCGAGCCGAGGCCCGGCAAGGCGAAGGTCACCTCGACGAGCACCGCGCCGGTCAGGAGGTAGGCGAGGATCAGCGCGGAGGCCGTCACGACCGGGATCAGCGCGTTGCGGAACGCATACGTCCAGAGCACACGCCAGGTCGCGAGTCCCCGGGCGCGGGCGAATGCGACGTAGTCCTGGTCGAGCGCCTCGATCATCGACGCGCGCGTGAGCTTGAGCACGAGCGCGGCCTGGGTGAGCGCGAGCGCGACCGCCGGCAGCGTCAGGTGGACGAGACGGTCCTGGAACCCCTCGCCTGGCCCGAAGGCCGGAAACCACGAGACGCGCACGGCCAGCAGGTAGAGCAGGACGATCCCGGTCACGAAGGCGGGCATGCTGACCGCGATGACGGAGAACCCGACGATGCCCCTGTCTGCCGCGCTCCGCTTGCGCACGGCGGCCGCCACACCCAGCGACACGCCGAAGAAGGTCGTGATCACGAACGCGTAGAGCCCGAGGAAGACGGTCACACCCGCGTGATCCTTGATTGCCTGCGTGACAGGCAGCCCGGTGACCGTCGAGTGGCCCAGATCGCCATGCAGGGCGTTCTGCAGCCAGATCCAGTACTGCGTCAGGAACGGGTCGTCGAGGTGGTACTGCGACCTGAGCTGCGCGATCAGCTCGGGCGAGGACTGGCGTGCGCCGAGCAGCGACTGCACGATGTCGCCCGGCGCGAGGTAGAGCAGCGAGAAGATCCCGAACGAGATCACGAGCAGGAGCAGCACGAGCGCCGCCAGCCTGCGGAGCAGAAAGAAGACGAGAGGCCGCGCGCTCAGGTCAGAACCCCGCTGCCAGCCCGGCGCGCCGCGGCCCCGCGGTCGAGTGGAGGAGCCCGTCGCGCAGCCAGCTCATCTGATACGAGCCCATGTGGTAGTCGTAGGGAGGCAGCGGCTTGAGCAGCACGCCGAGCCGCGCCAGGCCGGCCACGACGTCGGGCGGGATCCTGCTCTCGACCGGAAGTGCGTATCCCTCCTCCAGCGGGAGCATGCGCGGCGCGTCCTCTGCGGCGTAGGGATCCATGTCGTAGTCGAGGACGTTCACGAGCACCTGCGGCACGGTGCAGTGGACGTTGCCGGGCGTGCCCAGCGACCACCAGGGCTTCCCGTCGCGGAAGACGAGCGTGTTGCCGATGCACGAGCGCATGCGTCCGCCGCCAGTGAACCAGCCGCCGATCGCGGCGTCGAGGCTCGACATGCCGTGACTCCCGACCATCGGCACGCCACCGAGCACCTCGCCGGGGATGCCGCCGCTCTGCAGCGTGTTCATCATCTGCACCCAGTTGCCGGCGGCGTCGACGATGCTGAGCTCGCAACTCCCCGTGGGCTGCTTGGGCTTCGCTGCACCTGCGGCCTCGAGCGCGGCCGGCGGCGAGACGAGCTCGACGTGCCGCGTCAGGTCGACCTTCGGCTTGCTGCGGCGTATGAGGTCTGCGAGCTGCGCGTGGTAGTCGGGCGAGAGCAGCGTCTCGGACGGATCCTCGAACGTCGCCGGGTCGTTGATCAGGCCGGTCTCGAAGCCCGCCCGCCGGAGCGCGTGGCCGAAGTAGTAGAGGGCCTCGGCAGACTCGGTGTAGTGCCCGAGCGAGCGCACGTCGAGGTGCTCGAGAATGCCCAGGACGAGTGCGCAGAAGACGGCCTGTCGCTCCGGCGGCGAGAGCTGGACGATCTCGTAGTCGCCGTGTCGATAACGGGTGCCCTCACCCCAGCGCGGGGGGATCGCAGACATGTGCGCGGGCTCGATCGGCCATCCGAGCTCGTTCGCGAGCGCCACGAAGCGCTGTGCCCAGTCGCCGGTGATGAAGTGATCCGGTCCTTCGTCCGAGAGGCGTTCGAGCGTGCGCGCAAGCTCCGGCTTGGGCCAGCGATCCCCGACCTGCGGCAGGTACCCGCCGGGCATGAAGTGCGCCCGGCCCGACGGCGTGTAGAGGTAGTAGTCGACCGTCTGCGCCATCACGAGGTGCTCGAACGAGTCGACCTCGTGGCCGTCCGTCGCCCAGTGCACGGCCGGTGCGCAGAGATCCGCCCACGGCTTCGATCCGAAGCGCTCGTAGAGCGCCTTGAGCGCGGGCATGAAGCCGGGAATCACGGCGTAGGGGCTCATCTCGGCGGCGTACATGCCCTGGCCCTTGGGCACGCGCCGGAACGGCGCGAGCCCCGGAACGATCGTGCCCATGCCGTTCAGCTCGTACGTCTTGCCGGTGCTCGCTTCCCAGTAGAGGAGGGTCACCGTGCCCGTGTGGTTGGTCATGTCCTGCTGCACCGTCGCCTGCACGAGGCAGCCCGCGATCGTGGCGTCGATGGCGTTGCCGCCGTCCTTCAGCACGCCGAGCATCGTCTCGGTCACGATCGGATGCTGACTCGCGCAAACTCCGCGCTCGCCCGTCGCGGGCTCTTTGGGCCCGACGCGCGCGACGCTCATGCGACCGCGGCCGGCACTCGCAGGTAGCGGTCGAACCAGTCCTTCGACCGCTCCCAGCTGTCGATCAGGTAGCCCCGCTCGGCCCAGCCATGGCCGCCGCGCGAGTAGACCACGAGCTCGGTCTCGCAGCCGGCGTCGACGAGTGCCTGGTACATCTCCTGCGCCTGGCCGATGGGGCAGCAGAGGTCGAGTTGCCCGTGCAGGATCAGCATCGGCGTGTGGCAGTTGCGCGCGAACATGACGGGCGAGCGGGTGAAGTAGCCGCCGTTGACGTCGTAGGGATCGCTCTGCAGGTAGAGCTCGTCGAAGCGCCCGATGTTCG
>Ga0157379_10000799_pt1 | contig 25544 bp, 28 predicted proteins | sample S25metaG_FD_121802 | JGI IMG/M metagenome (GOLD analysis project Ga0157379, IMG submission 121802) | Switchgrass rhizosphere microbial communities from Kellogg Biological Station, Michigan, USA - S2-5 metaG | ecosystem: Host-associated > Plants > Roots > Rhizosphere > Soil | place: USA... | reverse complement strand
CATCGAGGGCGCGCGGCAGCGCGGCCTCCCCGACGACTACGTCCGCTGGCTCGAGCGCTTCGAGCTGGCGCTGGACGAGCGCCAGCCCGCGCCGACCTGACCACGCGGTCCTCGCCGTCCAGGCGGCGTCGCGCCGCCTCAGTCGCCCTTGTCCTTGAAGGTCGCGCCGTCGTTCAGCAACGCCGGCGCGCTGTAGGTGTCCTCCCAGCAGACGCCCGCATCGTTCACGAGCTGCACGGTCGCGGGCTCGGCGAGCGGCAGCGGTGGCAGGGCGGGATTAATGCCGCCCTTGCCGGTGAGCGCGATCTTCGCCTTGCCGGTCGCACCGGCCTTCAAGACGAGCTGCAACGAGTTGCGCAGGCCGGCCGGGGTGACGTCCCGCCCGCGGTATTTGAAGCCCGTGCCCGTCTCCTTCCAGCACGGCCGGCCGTCGCAGACGCCGCCGCCGGGCGCGCGGGCATTGGTCACCAACGTCGAGGAGCCGTCGTAGACGCAGAGCTGATAGCCGGTCGTCGTGAGCGGGCTGCCGAAGTCCGTCTTCGCGGTCGCGGCACCGCTCGTCCAGCGCCACAGGAATCGATCGGCGGCCTGCGAGGGCTTGTCCTTCACGAGGAGGGAGGCCTTTCCGGGACGCGTCGGCGCCCGGCAGCCCGTGAGCGGGCAGTGCCTGCACGCGAGCTGTGCCGCGGTGACGTCGGCGGTGAGCGTGTAGCCGGCGGGTACGACCTTCGGCGCCGGATCCTGCACCAGGCCGCAGCCCGGCGACTCGAGCACCGGCAGGCGTAGCTCCAGGTTGCTGACCGTGACGGTGGCCTGGCCGTTGGAGTTGCGACCGTACGGCAGATCCGCGGGGAGCAGCTCGAGCTTGACGATGTGGCCGGGCACGAACTTCCACCCGTTCGGGTGCAGCTGGAAGACCTGCGGCGTCGCGGTGAGCGGCGTGATCTCGGGCCGATAGAGGCCGCGCGCGACCAGGGTCTCGTTACCGCTCCCCGGATCGACGTCGAGAAGGCGCGCCGCGACCTGTGAGGTCGCGCCGGGCGAGAGGACGTCCGCGACGATCGTCGGCGAGCCCATCAGGGTGAATCCGCCCGCCGGCACCGGATCGCTGCGGTAGCTCGCGGCCCCGGTCTGATCGGTGGCGCTTGCGGTGGCGCAGGCGCCGCCGCCGCTGATCGGATCGAACGCCTGCCCGACGCTCGTGTCTGTCGGCACGGTCGGGGCGATCGTCTGCGCAGCGGCGCCCTCGATGCGCACCTCACCCGGCGCCAGCGCTGCCCACGACGGCGCGGCGAAGGGCAGGTCGGTCGCGGGATCGTCGAAGGCGCCCGTGGCGCCGCCGGAGGCCGTGCCGCAGGTCGTGGTCAGGGTACGCACCCCGAGCAGCGGCTGCGTGCCGACGTGGCGCAGGTAGAAGTCGAACCAGGCGTGGCGCGCCAGGCCGAGGAAGGCCTGGTCGACGACCTTGTTCTGCCCGCGCATATGGCCGTGGTCGGTGAAGATGAGCGAGATCGGCGTGGTCGGGTACTGCGTCCGTGTCCGGTTGTAGAAGCGGATCGCCTCGTCGGGCGGGAAGAGGTCGTCGGTCCAGCCGTTCGAGATCAAGAGTGGCGCCGGCGCCGTCGTGTGATCGATGTAGTACGACGAGTGATGCGTGGTCACCTCGTCGACGAGGTCGGCCGCCTGCGGGTTGCCGTCATAAGGCTCACCGGCGTTCACCGTGGCATACCAGTTGACGAGATCGGCGTCGGGATCGGTGCCGGGGACGGCGTAGTTGCTCGACGCGAGACCGGTCGCGAAGAGGCCGGCGACGAACGACTGCTTCAGCACGCCGATGCGGTTGCGCGCGAGGTACGGCGCGTCGGTGACGTAGTCGAGCGTGTGGCCGTTCGGCGTCAGCGAGTAGGCGAGATCGGTCCAGGGGATGTCGGGCTGGGCCGCCGCGATCTGCATCGCCTTCCCGCCGGCGCTGGTCCACGCGACCAGACTCGCGTCGGGCAGCATCTTGCGGTTCTTCAACGCGCCGAGCGCCATCGACAGGCCGCCGCCGTACGAGCTGCCCATGGAGCCGATCACCTGGGGATCGATGAGACCCTCGCCGGCGGTGGCGCCGTCGGCGGGCTGGTCGGCCAGCGCCTCGAAGGCCTGCTGCGCGTCGCGCACCTCGTAGCGCGTGTCCATCAGGTGGTTGTAGCCGTGGTCGCACCGGCCGGGGATCAAGCGGTTCGGATCGGTAGCGCCGCACGAGTTGCCCCAGCCGCGGTCGCTCATCGAGAAGACCGCGTAGCCGGCGTCGAGCCACTCCTGCATCTGCGCGTCGGTCAGGGCGATCTTCGAGCCGCCCCAGCCGTGGAAGACGCCGATGATGGGAAAGTTCCCGTCCGGCCCACTCGCGGGTGCCGGCGGGAACCCGACGTTCACGTCGATCGACGCGCCGTCGAAGCTGGTGAAGGTTCCGGCGCAGTGCCGCTCGCCGCCGCTCTGCACCGTGCAGGTGACGGCCCCGCCCATCACGGTCGCGATGGTCGCGTGGGCGGCGGGTGCGAGCGTGAGCGTCTCGAGAGCGGCGATGAGTACGGCAAGGATCTTCATGGGCGGACGTCCTCCTCCGGTGGAAACCGGGATGAGAGGAGTGAGTAGACGACGGCCGGCCGCCCGGGCCATTACGCCATCGCGTAGGAGGGCGTCGGGAAACAGGGGGGAAGGGCGGGCATTCTAAGGTAGGGCGCCGGACCTTGCGCCCGCGGTCATCGTCGTGCGACATCCGGGCGGGCTCCCCGCGCATGCGCGACACCGCCAACCGGCTCGATCCGCGGGTCCGCGCCGCGCTGGCACTCGCCTACCTCGTCGGGGCCTGGCAGTGGGCGGCGTTCTTCAGCTACGGCCGCGACACCTTCATGCTGGCGCACGACTGGATTCGCGTCGGCTACTACTTCGCGGCGGTGCGGGACGCGATCCGCGACGGGGTGCTGCCGCTCTACTACGCGGCGGGGATCGACGGGGAATGGGTCAACTTCTATTGGGCGCACCCCGACACGCCGTTGTTGCCGCATTTGTTCTTCCTGCACTGGCTGCGGCCGACGACGTTCATCGTGCTCACCGCTCTCGTGCTCTACAGCGTGGGCTTCGCCGGGGTGCTGGCGCTGGCGCGGCGCTATCGCCTGTCGCTCCTCCCGACGCTCCTGATGCTCCTGCTCTTCCTCGGCAACGGCTACCTCCTCGGGCACCTGCGCGTCGGACACGTCGCCTGGCTCGCGTCCTTCCTGCTCCCGTGGTGGTGCCACTACACGTGGGCGCTCGCCGACGGCGAGCCGCTTCCCCGTACGAGCCTGGTGCTCGGCGGCCTGCTCGCCGTCGTCCTGCTCGATGGCGGCACGCACTTCGCGCTCTGGTGCTGGCTCTTCCTCGCGGTGATCGCCGTGACGCGCATGTCCAGCGCCGGTGCGATCGTGACCCGCGCGGCGTGCTGGTTCGTGCTCTTCGGCGCCATCCGCCTGGTGCCGACGCTGACCGTATTCCCGCTCGATGTCGTGACGCACTTCGCGTGGATGGGCGGGTACAGCTGGGCGAGCGCGTGGGCGGCGCTGATCGGGGGACAGCCGGCGCTCGCGCCGTTCACGCCCTTCCCGTGGGAGCTCGACGCCTATCTCGGCGCGCCGCTCGTCGTGTTTCTCCTCGTCTTCGGCTTGCTCGCGCCGTTCTTCCTCCCGGAGCGCCGCCGCCATCTCTCGCTGCTGGCCGCGGTGGCGTTCTTCCTCTTCGCCATGTCCGGCGACTGGCTCGCGCACGTCCGCGACCGCACCGGCCTGCCGTTCATCGGCGGCGAGCGCTTGCCGACGCGCATGATCATCATGCCGATCGTCGTGCTGGCCGTGCAGGCATGCTGGGCGCTGCAACGGGTGCTCGAGCGCGTCGGAGCGCGCGGACGGCGCGTGCTGGCGGGGTCCGCGGCCGCGCTTCTGCTCGTTGCGGCCGCGCAGCTGCACGCCTACGCCGTGCTGTGCCGGCCCTACAGCAGCTTGCCGCAGACCGTGCCGCAGCCGCATCTGCCTGCCGTTCCCAGCGGCACGGGCTGGGGCACGATGCCGATCGCGCTCGTCACCTCCGATCCGCTCGAGCAGAAGCGCGGGGTCACGTTCGAAGCGATCTACGTGCAGGCGATCAAGATGGGGAGTCTCTTCACCGCGGTCGGCATGATCCTAGCCGTAATGTCGCTCGCGCAGGAACGGTCGTCGCCGGAGCTGCCGCCGTCCGACTGAGCCGCCGTCGCGTCACACGCTTGCGCGCGTGCGCGACTCGTCGAGCGCGGCGAGCAGACCGACCAATGTCCGGTTGAGCGGGGTCGGCACGCCCACCGCATCGCCGACGCGCACGACCGCGCCGTTGATTGCATCGTACTCGAGCGGTTTCCCGCGCTCGACGTCCTGCAGCATCGAGGTGCGCAGCGTGCCGAGGTGCTCGGCGGCATGGGCGATCACGCCCGCGACCCGCTCCGTGTCGAGCAGGATCCCCTGCGCGTGCGCCACCGCGATCACCTCGAGCATCGCCTCGCGCAGCAGGCGCGCCGACTCCGGATGGCGCGCCGCCTCGCCGGAGGTGCGGCGCGTCAGCGCGGTGATCGCGTTGAACGAGGCGTTCCACGACAGCTTGTCCCACAGCATGAGCAGGATGTGCGACGACAGCCGATGGCGGACGGACGCGGAGGTAAAGAGTTGCGTCAGGATCCGCGTGCGCTCGCTCTCGTGGCCGCCCGTCTCGCCGAAGTAGATCGTCCCCTGCGCCACGTGCCGCACCAGACCCGGGGCGACGAGCTCGGCGCCGATCTGCGTCATCGCTCCGAGGAGCGGCGGCAGGCCGAGCGCCGCGGCCAGCCGGCCTTCGTTTTCGATCCCGTTCTGCAACGAGAGCACGATCGTGTCGGGTGTGACGACCGGCGCGATCGCCTCCGCTGTCGCCGCGGTGTCATAGGACTTCACCGTCACGATCACGACGCCGACCGATGGATATCCCGCCAGCGTGTCGGTCGCGACGACGTGGGGCAGCCGCACGTCCCCGTCGACGCTCTCGATCGTCAACCCGTGCTGGCGCAACGCGGCGAGGTTCCGCCCGCGCGCCAGGAACACCACGTCCAACCCGGCCTGCGCGAGCCGCCCCCCGAAATATCCGCCCACGCCGCCGGAGCCGGCGATCAGGATCCGCACGGCCTATTGTCCGAATTTCACGCTCGGTACCTGTTGCGCGCTTTCGGGCGCCTCGAAGTACTTCTGGGTCGTGAAGCCGGTGAGCTTCGCGACCATGTTGGTCGGGAAGCTGCGCGCGAGCGTGTTGTAGTCGCGGACGGCGTTGTTGTAGCGGCCGCGCTCGGTGGCGATGCGGTTCTCAGTGCCGGCCAGCTCGTCGGAGAGGCGGCCGAACTGCGCGTCCGCTTTCAAATCGGGATAGCGCTCCGATAACGCGAGCAGACGGGAGAGGGCGGACGACATGTCGCGCGACGCATCGATCTCGGCGTCGCGCGAGTTGCCGGCCGCAAGCATCTTGGCGCGCGCGTTGGCGACGGCCTCGAAGATCTCGCGCTCGTGCGCGGCATAGCCCTTGGTGACCTCGACCAGGTTCGGCACGAGATCGTTCCGCCGCTGTAGCTGCACCTCGACCTGCGCCCAGGCGCCGTCGATCGCCTCACGCATCGACACGAGACGGTTGTAGCCGCATCCGCTGAGCGTCCCGGACACCAGAACCATGACGATCGCCAACCAGCGCGAAGTACGCATCGTCGCCTCCTCTTTGAATGCCATTACCATGACCCGCCGGCGCCGCCGCCACCGAAGCTGCCGCCGCCGAAGCCCCCGAATCCCCCGCCCGAGCCACCGAACCCGCCGCCGCCGAAGCCGCCGCCCCACATTCCTGGACCCATGTAGCCGCCGCGCCGCCGTCCTCCGGTAAAGCCCGAGTTCGAGGTGAGCATCGGCAGCACGATGAAGAAGATCACAAGCAGCACGAGGAGCAAGAGCGGGCTGATCGGCAGCCCCGTGGGCTGCGCCCGCCGCATCGGCGGGGGCGGCGTGCCGGAGAGCGTGACCCCGTACTCGCGCGCGATGATCGCCGCCATGCGCTCGACGCCGGCGCGGATGCCGCCCGACATGTCGCCGGCGCGGAAGCGCGGGACGATCTCACGATCGCGAATCTCGCCGACCAGGCCGTCGGGCAGGGCGCCGCCGATGCCGTAGCCGGTGACGATGAACAGGTCGCGATCGGCGACCACGACCAGGAAGACGACGCCGTTGTCCTTGCCCGCGGCGCCCGGCTTCCACGCCTCGGCGATGTGCATGGCGTAGTCGAAGGGCGTCTCGGGCTTGACGGTGGTGACGGTGACGACGGCGATCTCCGAGCCCGTTTTGCGCTTCAGCTCGTCGATGCGCCCCTCGAGCGCCGCCTTGGTCGCCGGATCGATGACGTGGGCGAAGTCGTTGACGAAGCCGACCGGCGTCGGCAACGGCGTGGGCGCGGCGAGCGCTCCACCGGCTCCGAGCACCCCGCCGGGTGCAAGCAGCCCGCTGGCTGCAAGCACGCCGGCGAGCAGCGCCGCGAGGACCAGCGTCGCTCGCACGCGCCACGGACGGGTGATCACGCCGAGCGTCCGAGCGCCTCGCGATCCGCGATGTCGGCGAGCGTGCCGATCTCCGCGAGGTACGCGGCGAAGCGATCGTCGATCGGTCCGGGTCGTGCGCTGTCGCCGAGCCCCGCGAGCACCGGCATCGCGCAGTCGAAACGCCGCTCGAACGCCCGCACCGCCGCCGCGCCGCCGGTCTGCCACGCCTCCCCCCGCAGGTAGAGCAAGCCGCGGATGACGTAGAGGAAGGTCTTCCGCGAGTCGACCATCAGACGATGCAGGGCCTCCACGTCGCCCGAGAGCTCGACGTAGAGTCCGCGCAGGCGGAAGAGCTTGCCCTTGGCCTCGCGCTCGCACTCTTCGCGCACGGCCTCGGGCTCGACCGCGACGTCGTCGAACATCTCCGCGCCGGCGAGCGTCCGGTGACGGGCGCGCAGATCGAGGAACTCGAGGGGGAACACGTCGCGCGAACGCTCGAGCTCCCGGACGGAAAGGACGAGCGGCGCGGCGAGCCGCCTGCTGCGCCAGCGCGCCCACCACTGGGCGATGCGTCGGAGATGACTCCCGTCACAGGGATCGAGCACCACCGCGAGGTTGACGTCCGAGCGCTCGGGATCGAACTCGGCTCCCGCGGCGCTGCCGTAGACCACGAGGGTGCGGAGCGCCTCGCCGCATGCCGTTGCCAGCTCGGCCGCGGCTTCCGGCACCACCGTCTGCGGATCGCTCGTCCACGCCATCGCCGGAAATGATAGGGACGAGATTCCGCCGGCGCAACGACAGGCCCCCCCGCGCACCGCGGGGCATGGCCGGTCGCATCCCGAGCTGCTAAACCAACGCGCCGCACGCCCGAATGGACCCTACCGTGGATGACGCCGCTCACGCGGCCCTCGGCCAACGCCGGGCCGCTAACGCGCCGGCCGCACTGCTGGCGCAGCTCGCCGCGGCGCTGCGCTTTCTCACCGTCATCCCACTCCGCTGGGCGCCGGCGCCGCTCGGAGAGAGCGCGCTCTTCTTCCCGCTCATCGGCCTCGGCGTCGGCGCCCTGATCGCGCTGCTCGATCGCGTGGCGGCGCCGTTGCCGCCCGGCGTGCGGAACGTGGCGCTCGTCGCCGCGCTCGCGGCGCTGAGCGGGGGCCGCCACCTCCGCGGGCTGGCAGGCGGGGTGCGCGCATTGCTCGGGACCGACGGCCCGCGAGCACCCGCCGCCGCGGGCGCAATCGCGGTCGCCGTCGTCCTCGTCGCCAAGCTCGCGGGTCTCGGCGCACTGCATCTGTCGACGCGCACCATGGCGCTCTGCTACGCGCCGATGCTGGCGCGCTGGTCGATGGTGGTGCTGGCGTTCGGGTCGCGCCCGGCCGGGCACGGCGGCGGCTCGGAGCTGGTGCGCACCGTGAAGTTCCGCGAGTTCGGCGTCGCGACCGTGGGCGCCTTGTGGGTGGCGCTGGCCAACACCGCGGCGCGCGGGCTGCTCGCCATCCTGGTGGTCGCGGTCGTCACCATTTGCTGTCGGATCTTCGTGCACGCGCGTCTCGGAGGGGTGAACGACGACCTCCTCGGCGCGATCGTCGAGGTCAATGAGACGCTCGTGCTGGCGACGTTCACGCTCGGCACGCGCTGAGGAGAGCAGGCCATGGCGACCAAACGCTCACACGTGATGGCGATCGATCAGGGCACCACGGGCTCGACGGTGCTCGTCTTCGATCGGCGCGGCCGCATCGTCGGACGCGCGTACTCCGAGTTCACCCAGTACTACCCGAAGCCGGGTTGGGTGGAGCACGACGCCGACGAGATCTGGCGCGTGACCCTGCGCGTCGCGAAGCAGGCGCTGCGCCGTGCCGGGGTCAAGGGCAGGGCGCTCGCCGCCCTCGGCATCACCAATCAGCGCGAGACGACCGTCGTGTGGGACCGGCGGAGCGGCGCCCCCGTCGGGCGCGCGATCGTCTGGCAGGACCGGCGCACGGCCGATCGCTGCGCCGAGCTGAAGGCGGCCGGCCACGAGGAGCTCGTCCGCGCCAAGACGGGGCTCGTCCTCGATCCGTACTTCTCCGGTACCAAGGTGGCGTGGATCCTCGACAATGCCCGCAACGTGCGTGAGCGCGCCGTCCACGGCGAGCTGGCCTTCGGCACGATCGACTCGTGGCTCGTCTGGAAGCTCACGGGCGGCCGGGTGCACGCGACCGACCCGACCAACGCCTCGCGGACGCTGCTCTACGACATCCGCACGCACGCGTGGGACCCGGAGCTGCTGCGTCTCCTCGACGTGCCGAGGGACATGCTCCCGGAGGTGCGTCCGTCGAGCGGGGTCTTCGCCGAGACCGAGCCCGCGCTCTTCGGCGGCGCCGTGCCGATCGCGGGGATCGCCGGCGACCAACAAGCGGCGCTGTTCGGGCAGGCGTGCTTCGAGCCCGGCATGGTGAAGAACACGTACGGCACGGGCTGCTTCGCGCTCATGCAGACGGGCGACCAGGCGGTGCGGAGCACGGGCGGACTACTCACGACCGTCGCCGTCGGTGCGGGCGGCGTGCCGACCTACGCGCTCGAAGGCTCGGTCTTCATCGCGGGCGCGGCGATCCAGTGGCTGCGCGACGGCCTCGGCCTCCTGCGCAAGGCCGCCGAGAGCGAGAAGCTCGCCCGCGGCGTGTCCTCGACGCTGGGTGTGTATCTCGTGCCGGCGTTCGTCGGTCTCGGCGCGCCCTACTGGGATCCCGGCGCGCGCGGCGCGTTCCTCGGTCTCACGCGCGGCGTGACCCGGGCACACGTGGTGCGTGCCGCGCTCGAGTCGCTGGCCTACCAGAGCCGCGACGTGGTGGAGACGATGGCCGCGGACGCCGGGCGGCCGATCAACGTCATGCGCGTCGACGGCGGCGCCGCCGCCAACAACTTCCTCATGCAGTTCCAGGCCGACGTGCTCGGCACGACGGTCGACCGCCCGAAGGTCGTCGAGACGACGGCGCTCGGCGCCGCGATGCTGGCCGGCTTGGGTGTCGGCCTCTGGTCGCAGGCTCAGCTCGGGCGGGTGCGCGCCGTCGATCGGATCTTCAAGCCGAAGATGGCGAACGAGGAGCGTGCCGCCCTGTATGACGGCTGGAAGGCGGCCGTCGCCCGCGTGCGCAGCGCGTAGCACGCGGAACGCATCGACGTCGCGTCCGCGCGCCGCGCCGGCCCGCTCAGGCGGCGCCGGCCGAGATCAGCGCGTTCATCTCGCGATAAGCGCAGGCGCCGTCGATCATGGGATCGTAGCGCCCTTCGTCGAGGAACGCGGCGGTAGCGCGGCGGGTGAGGCCGTACGCGGCCTGGGCGATCGCCGAGCCGGCGCTGACGCGCCGCACGCCGAGCTCGCGCAGCTGCGCCGGCGACGGCACCCCCGCGAACACCATGATGTTGAGCGGCAGCGGAATGCCCTCCACGAGCGCGCGAATGGCCGCTGGATCTGCGGCGCCGGGGGTGAACACGCCGTCGCATCCCGACTCGCGATACCGCCGGGCGCGCTCGATCGTCACCGCGACGGCTTGCTCCGGCGGCACGAGGCCGCGGAACACGTCGGTGCGCGCGTTGACGAAGAGATCGACGCCGGCGCGGGCGGCGACGCGCTTGGCGGTCTCGATCTTCGCGCACAGGAGCTCGGGTGGCGCCGTGCCATCCTCGATGTTGATGCCGGCGGCGCCGGCATCGATGACGGCCGCGATCGTCTCGCCGACGGCGGCGGGGTCGGCCGAGTATCCGCCCTCGACGTCCACCGTGAGCGGTACCGAGAGGACCCGCACGATCTCGGCGATCGCCTGCACGAGCAACGACGTCGGCAACGCGTCGCCGTCCGGGTAGCCGTGCGCCCACGCGACCCCGGCGCTGGTCGTGGCGACCGCCGGCGCGCCGCAGGATTCGATGAGGCGCGCGCTCGCGGCATCCCAGCAGTTCGCCAGGAGCAGCAGCTCTCCCGGCGCGTGCAACACGCGAAACCGCGTCGCCCGTTCCTGCGCGGCGCTCATGCCGACGCCCTCCGCTCGCTGGTCCATCCGCGTTCGTGCGCCAGCAGCCAGCACTTGCGCTCGAGGCCGCCGCCGTAGCCGGTGAGGCTGCCATCGGCGCCGATCACGCGGTGGCAGGGAAGGACGATCGCGACCGGATTCGCGCCGTTGGCGAGGCCGACGGCGCGACTCGCCCCCGGCCGGCCGATCGCGGCCGCGAGCTGGCCATACGTCGCCGTCGTGCCGGCGGGGATGTCGCGCAACGCGGCCCACACCCGGCGTTGGAAGTCGGTGCCGGTCGTCCGCACCGCGACCGTCGCGAGCGCATCGAGGTCGCCCGCGAAGAACGCGGCAAGCGCCCTGGTGACTGCCACCGGCGCGCCGCCCGTCCGCAACGTCACGGGGCCGTGATAGCGGCGCAACAGCCGGCGCATGCGGTCCTCGTGATCGTGGAAGTCGAGCGCCAGCAGCGAGTCCTGGTCGTCGCCCACCAGCAGGATCTCCCCCACCGGCGACGCGACGCGATCGAAAAACAGCGTGTGTGTACTCATGCCACTGCCTCCTGACGGGCGCGCGATCGCGGCACGTGCTTAACCGCGCCCGCGGTCCAGAGATGTTGGGCGGCGTACGCGCGCCACGGCCGCCACGCCTCGGCGCGGCCGAGGGCGGCGGCCGTCGTCGGCCGCTCGTCACCATTGGCGAGCGCGCGCAGGATCCCGATGTCGCCGGCGGGAAAGGCGTCGGGCTCGTGCAGCGCGCGGAGCGCGATGTACTGCGCCGTCCACTCGCCGACGCCGGGCAGCGCGCGCAGGCGCGCGATCGCGCGGTCGAGATCCTGCTCGGCGGAGAAGAGGCGCGGATCCGCGGCGGCGGCCGCCGCCAGCGCGGACAGTGCCGTAGCGCGCGCGCGCGGCATGCCGAGGTGCGCGAGGTTGATCGAGGCAAGCTGCTCGGCGCGCGGAAAGACGGCGGAGAGCGCGGAATCGTCACCGCTCGCTGTAGGCGCGAAGGGCTCGCCGTACGCGGCGACGAGCTTCGCGGCGAGCTGGCGCGCCGCCACGACCGTGATCTGCTGGCCGAGGATGGCACGGATAGCCAGCTCGAAACCGTCCCACGCGCCGGGAACGCGTAGGCCGGGACGCGCCCGCACGAGTGGTGCGAGGAGGGGATCCTCGGCGAGGTGCGTCGCGATCGTGCGGATGTCGGCGGTGAGGTCGAAGAGCCGGCGGATGCGCGCGATGATCGACGGCAGCGCCCGCACGTTGGGAAAGCGGATCGTCGCCGCGACCGCGTGCATGCCGGCGATGGGCGAGACGTCGATCGTCCCGTGCTGGCCGTCCAGCTCGATCGTCCGTCGGTAGCGGTCGGCCTCGACGATCTCGATGCCGGGAATCGCCCGCGCGGCGAGGAAGCCGATCATCGCCGGCCAATCGTAGGGTGGCGCGTAGCTCAAACGGACGGTGATCGCGGCCCCGGCCCCGGTCGTGGAGGACGACGAGAGCCGCCGCAGCGACGACGGCGGACGATCGTAGAGCCGGCGGAAGGTATCGTTGAAGCGCCGCAGGCTGCCGAAGCCGGCCGCCAGCGCGACGTCCACCATGCGCATGTGCGTCTCGTGGATCAGCTGCTTCGCGAAGAGGACGCGCCGCGTCTGCGCGACCGCGATCGGCGACGCCCCGAGGTGGCGCTGGAACAGCCGCCGCAGCTGCCGCTCGCCGATGCCGAGGCGCGCCGCCAGGCCGCCGACGTCGCGCTCGCCGCCGTCGAGGGCGCCGTCGGCGATCAGTGCGAGGGCGCGCGACACGGTATTCGACGTGCCGCGCCAAGCGGCCAGCTCGGGTGAGGACTCCGGCCGACAACGCAGGCAGGGGCGGAACCCGGCCTCCTGGGCCGCCGCCGCGCTGGCGTAGAAGACGACGTTCTCGAGCTTCGGGGTGCGCGCCGGGCAGATCGGCCGGCAGTAGATGCGCGTCGTGAGGACGGCGGTGAAGAGCTTGCCGTCGAACCGGGCATCGCGCGTCCGGATGGCGCGGTAGCAAACGTCGCGATCGAGCGTCATGGCCGGATCATGGCACCGGCGCGCGGCCACGTCTCGCCATTTTCGGACGCCAATGGCGGGGGTGCGAAATTGCGGAACCCGCGGGGGCGGCGGGCAGTCATTGGCGGATGCAGTCCGATCCGGCCCCGTCTCTTCCAACCGGGACCTTCAAAAGCTCTACCTATCCGGGAACGTCAGCAGGATCGAGCAGACCGTGGCTCCGCCATCCGACTGTTAGAAGCCATGTTCGCGCCCGTGCAACCGCTGATGGTCCAGGCGGACCAGCAGGTGTTTGGTCGATCGTGACCGTGACGCCCCGTTTCCACCCGTCGAACCAACGTCCGGAGGATGCCGGATCGGGCCACACGGCGCGCGCCAGCTTCGCGTGTAAGCGCCCCGCATGGCGGCGCGCATTCAAGAGGACATAACGCAACGCCACCCGCACTTCCTTCGGCGTCCGCAGCAGCCGCACGTGATAGCGATCGGCGAGCACGGGTCCCGTCCGCTTGGCGATGCGATTCACGGCGCGGGCGAGCCGCGCGCCCACGGCCATCATGCCGCGCCCGAGCGCGTCGCGATCGCACGCCTCCACGATCAGGTGGGCGTGGTTCCCCTGCAGGGAATAGTGCACCAAGCGGAAGCCCGGACGTGTACATCCCGCAGCGAACGTGCGTTCGATCTCCCGAACGATCCGTATCGTACGCAGCGAGGGCAGACCGGATCGCAGGCGCAGAGTCGCGTGTGCGGGCAACGACCTCGCGAAGCGCGCTCGTGAGACGTGCGGCAGGCCGGGGTTCGGACCGGGCTTGCGTCCCGCACCGGCGCGCGCGCCGCCCCAACCGCAAGGTGCGGGCAACGAAAGCGCGAGTTGGCGAGGACGATGAAGCATGTTTCTTGCTCTTGAATCAGCTACCTTCTATCACGAGAGTTCGAAGGGAGTCAAGTCCTGAAGGGTCCAAGTTAGAGAGAGGGTAACAGGTGGGACCAGCATGATCGGTAACGGATAGCATCGGTTCCAGAGACATGGGTGACAGTGCGGGCTAGGAGGTTTCCTGCTAGCGACCGCACACCAATGCCATCGGACCATTCGGTAGAGATTCTCTGGCGGTTCTCGGTGGCAATCGCCGCAACGGCGGTGGCAAGTGAACTTCTGCCCCTGGTATTCGGTGTCGGTAAGAACGCGCGCTGGGATTGGGGTTTCGTGTACGCCACGGTTCACTTCCTTCTCCTTCCGGTGGCAGCCGTGGCGCACCTCGTTACTGCTATCTGGTGCACGGCCGCGCTCGCAGGATCCGGGCGACTCCGAAGCGCCCTACTTGCTGCCGCATCGTGTGTGTTCCCCGCGGGCTACCTTGCCGTTCTCTATCTCCACCCTCTGTTCTGGTTTGTGTCCGCGTGATCCGCGAGCGTCAAACGAGCCACTCTCCACCCCCTAGACGGGTCGGTTGAAGCACCGGGGCGCCGTTGCTATAACTTTCGGCTTCCACGACGAAGGAGTTGCGGTCATGAAGGAAGGCATCCATCCGGCCTACGCGCCGGCGAAGATCATCTGTGCGTGCGGTAACATCATCGAAACCCGCTCGACGGTCCCGACCATCCACGTCGAGATCTGCGCCGCCTGCCATCCCTTCTACACCGGCAAGCAAAAGCTCGTGGATACCGCCGGCCGCGTCGAGCGCTTCCGGCGCAAGTACGGCAAAGGCGCCCCCTCCCAGCCGCAGTAGCGTCACGCTGGTGCGTCGCGCGCCCCGCGTGGGGGCGTAATGTACGACAAGCTCGCAGCGGTGGAGCGGCGGTATGGGGAGCTGGAGGAGCTGCTCGTCTCGCCCGACGTGATCGCGAACCGCAAGGATTTCGCGAAGCTCGCCAAGGAGCGCTCCGACCTCGAGGAGATCGTGCGCGTCTTCCGCGAGTGGAAGGACGTGCAGGCGCAGATCGAAGGCAGCAAGTCGCTGCTCCAGGACGCCGACGAGGCGATGCGCGCCCTGGCGCAGGAGGAGCTGCCGGGCCTGCGCGCGCGCAACGACGATCTCGAAGCTCGCCTGAAGCATCTGCTGCTGCCGCGCGACCCGAACGACGACCGCAACGTCCTCCTCGAGATCCGCGCCGGCACCGGCGGCGAGGAGGCGAGCCTCTTCGCGTCCGAGCTGTTCCGCATGTACAGCCGCTACGCCGAAACGCGGCGCTGGCGCGTCGACATCCTCAGCTCGAGCGCGACCGGTCTAGGCGGCTTCAAGGAGGTCATCGCGTCGATCGAAGGGCAGGGCGCGTACAGCCGGCTCAAGTTCGAGGGCGGCGTGCATCGCGTGCAGCGCGTGCCGGAGACCGAGGGCTCCGGACGCATCCATACCTCGGCCGTCACGGTCGCGATCCTGCCCGAGGCCGACGAGGTCGACGTGGCGATCGAGGAGAAGGATCTCCGCGTCGACGTCTTCCGCTCGTCGGGGCCCGGCGGGCAGAGCGTCAACACCACCGACTCCGCGGTGCGCGTCACGCACCTGCCGACCAACCTCGTCGTGACCTGCCAGGACGAGAAATCGCAGCACAAGAACAAGGCGAAAGCGCTGAAGATCCTGCGCGCGCGGCTGCTCGAGCGCGCCGAGGAGGCGCAGCGCTCCGAGATCGCGGCCAATCGCAAGAGCATGGTCGGCACGGGCGACCGCTCCGAGCGCATCCGGACCTACAACTTCCCGCAGAGCCGGCTCACCGATCATCGCATCAACCTCACGTTGCACTCGCTGGATCGGGTGATGGAAGGGGAGCTCGATCCGGTGATCGACCAGCTCATCACGCATCATCAAGCCGAGCTGCTGAAGGCGGCGCACTGATGAGCGAGCGGAAGCCCGAGCCCCGTACGGTGCTCGAGTTCCTCGGTCGCGCGCACGAGTTTCTCGCGGCGCGTGGGGTGGCGAGCGCGCGCCTCGACGCCGAGGTGTTGCTGGCGTCCGTGCTCGGCATCGACCGAGTCGGCGTCTATCTGCGCTTCGACCAGCCGCTGGCGGCGCGCGAGGTCGATGCCTATCGCGAGCTGCTGCGGCGCCGCGCCGCGGGGACGCCGGTCGCCTACCTCACGGGCACGCGCGAGTTCTGGTCGGTGCCGCTCGCGGTGACCCCCGACGTGCTGATCCCGCGGCCGGAAACCGAGCTGCTCGTCGAGCGCGTGCTGGCGGGCCGCGTGGACGGCGAGCCGCGCATCCTCGATCTCGGCACCGGAAGTGGCGCGCTGGCGATCGCGCTCGCGCGCGAGCTGCCGGCGGCGCGCGTCGTCGCGGTGGACGTCTCGCCGGCGGCCGTGGCCGTCGCCACGGCGAACGCCGCGCGCGCCGGCGTCGCCGAGCGCGTGACGGTCGTCGTCGGCTCGTGGACGTCGCCGCTCGACGCCGCCGCGCGCTTCGACGTCATCGTCAGCAACCCGCCCTACGTGCCGACCGCCGTGCTCGCCGGTCTCGCGTCCGAAGTGCGGGCCGAGCCGGCGCTGGCGCTCGACGGTGGCGAGGACGGCCTGGCGGCGTATCGTATCCTCGTGCCGCAAGCGGCCGCGCGCCTCGCGCCGGGGGGACGGCTGCTGCTCGAGGTGGGCGAGGGACAGGCGGAGGCGGTCGCGGCGATCGCCGTGGCCGCCGGGCTCGAAGGAGTGGCGTGGCATGCCGACCTCGCCGGCATCGCGCGCGTGGTGACGGCGAGCGTCGCGGCGTCGGCGCTGGCCGAGGTGGCGGTATGAGGGTGGGACGATGCAGAAGATCGTGATCCACGGCGGCCGGCGCCTGCGCGGCACGGTCGTGGCGAGCGGCTCGAAGAACGCCGGCCTGCCGCTCCTCTTCGCCTCGCTTCTCACCCCCGAGCGCTGCACCATCCGCGGGCTGCCGCGCGTCGCCGACATCACCACGACCTTGCGTCTGCTCGAGGGGCTGGGGGCGCTCGTCGGCGACGGGGAGTTCTCGACGATCGTCGTCGAGGCGCGCAAGCTCAGCTCCACCGAGGCGCCGTATGAGCTCGTGAAGACGATGCGCGCCTCCTTTCTCGCGCTCGGTCCGCTCGTCGCGCGCACCGGACATGCGCGCGTCTCGACGCCGGGCGGTTGCGCGATCGGCAGCCGGCCCGTCGACATCCATCTGGCCGGCCTGGAGCGTCTCGGAGCGCAGATCCGCCAGTCGCACGGCTACGTCGAGGCGGAGGCGACACGGTTGCGCGGCGCCCGCGTCACGCTCGACTTTCCGTCCGTCGGCGCCACCGAGAACCTCCTCATGGCGGCGACGCTCGCGGACGGCACAACCGTCATCGAGAACGCCGCGCGCGAGCCGGAGATCGAGGATCTCGCCGCGGCGCTCAGCGCCATGGGCGCGCGCATCGAAGGCGCGGGCAGCTCGGTCGTCACGATCGAGGGCGTGCGCGAGCTCGGCGGCTTCGATCACTCCGTCATCGCCGACCGCATCGAGGCCGGCACGTTGCTGATCGCCGGCGCGATCACCGGCGGCGAGATGCACGTGGCGCGGGCTCGCGCCGATCATCTCGAGGCGCTGCTCGCCAAGCTCGACGAGGCCGGGGTCGCCGTCGAGGTCCGTGCGGACGGCATCAGCGTGCGCGGCAACGCCGCGCTCCGCAGCGCCGATGTCTGCACCTCGCCGTATCCCGGCTTCCCGACCGATCTCCAGGCGCAGTTCATGGCGCTGATGGCGCTCGGCGGCGGGCAAAGCGTGATCACCGAGACGATCTTCGAGAACCGTTTCATGCACGTCCAGGAGCTGGCTCGCATGGGTGCCGACATCCGCGTCGACGGCAAGATGGCCGCGGTGCGCGGCGTACCGGCCCTCTCCGGCGCCCCCGTCATGGCGACCGATCTGCGCGCCAGCGTCTGCCTCGTGCTCGCGGGGCTCGCGGCGCAGAACACGACCGAGGTGTCGCGCGTCTATCACCTCGACCGCGGCTACGAGCGGCTCGAGGAGAAGCTCTCGGCGCTCGGCGCCGACGTCGCACGGGTGCGCACGTGAAACGCCTGGCCCGGCGCGGCCTGGCCCGGGCGGCGACGGCTCCGCTCACGGTAGTGCCGGCCCGCGGCGCGGCCTTCGCCCGGCGCCTCGCGATGCTGGAGGCACGAGGCGAGACGGTGAGCGGCGACGTCGAGCGCACGGTGCGCGCCATCCTCGCCGACGTGCGCCGCCGCGGTGACGTGGCGCTCTTCGCCTACACGCGCCGCTTCGACGGCATCGCGCTGAGCGCGCGCACGGTGGAGGTGCCGCGGGCGGCGATGCGGCGCGCGCTCGACGAGCTGCCCGCCGGCGTGCGCCGCGACCTGAAGCTCGCGGCCCGGCGCATCCGCGATTTCCATCGTCGCCAGCGCCAGACCTCGTGGAGCTATCGCGATGCCACCGGCACGCGCCTCGGGCAGCAGGTGCGCGCGCTCGACCGCGTCGGCGTCTACGTGCCGGGCGGTACCGCGGCGTATCCGTCGTCCGTCCTGATGAACGTCATCCCCGCGAAGGTCGCCGGCGTCGGCGAGGTCATCGGGGTGACGCCGGCCGCGCGCGCCGCCGGGCCGGTGCTGGCGGCCGCGTATCTCGCCGGCATCGACCGCTTGTTCCGGGTGGGCGGCGCGCAAGCCGTCGCGGCACTCGCCTACGGCACCCGTTCGATCCCGCGCGTCGACAAGATCTGCGGACCGGGCAATGTCTGGGTCGCAACCGCGAAGCGCCTCGTGTTCGGCACGGTCGACATCGACATGATCGCCGGCCCGAGCGAGGTGCTGATCGTCGCCGACGGCCGCGCTTCCGCCGCCCACGTCGCCGCCGATCTCTTGTCGCAGGCCGAGCACGACCCGCTCGCGGCGGCGATCCTCGTGACCCCGTCCGCGGCGCTCGTGCGCGCGGTGCAGGTGGAGCTGGCGGCGCAGCTCGCCGTGCTGCCGCGACGGGCCATCGCCGCCCGCGCGCTCCGCCGCCACGGCACCGCCTTCGTGACCGCCGATCTCGCCGCAGCGATCGCCGTCGCCAATCGTATCGCGCCTGAGCATCTCGAGCTCGCGGTGCGCCGTCCGGAGCGCTGGCTGCCGGAGGTGAAGCATGCCGGCGCGATCTTCCTCGGCGCCGACGCCCCCGAGCCGTTCGGCGACTACCTCGCCGGCCCGAATCACGTGCTGCCGACCGGCGGCAGCGCGCGCTTCTCGTCGCCGCTCGGCGTCTACGACTTCGTCAAGCGCTCCAGCGTGATTGCCGCCGGCCCGCGCACCCTACGCCGGCTCGGCCCCGCCGTCGTGCGCCTGGCGCGCCTCGAGGGCCTCGAGGCCCACGCGCGCGCCGTAGCGCTGCGGCTCGGCGCGGGCGCTGCCGGTGCGCGCGGACGATAGCCAATGCGCGTCGAGCACGCCGATGTTCGCGCCGGGTACGATCGCTGGTCCGAGACCTACGACGTCACGCCCAATCCGCTCGTCGCGCTGGATCGCCGGGTGACGATCCCGGCCGTCGATCCGCGGCCGGGTGAGCGGGTGCTCGACGCCGGGTGCGGCACGGGCTTCCACGTCGCCGGGCTGAGCCGGGCGCGTAGCCGCCCCGTCGGCCTGGATCTATCGCGCGGCATGCTGCAGGTCGCGCGCCGCGCCGCGCCCGGCGCGGCGCTCGCGCAGGCGGATCTCAACCGGGACTTCCCGGTGCGGCGTGGGTCGTTCGACGCCGTGCTCTCCGCACTCGTGCTCGAGCACGTGCGCGACCTCGACCGCTTCTTCGTCGAGGCTTTCGCGGCGTTGCGCCGGGGCGGCCGCCTGGTCGTCTCGGTGTTCCATCCCCATCTCGCGCGCTCCGGCGTCGAGGCGAACTTCGAGCGCGACGGAACCGAGTACCGTCTGGGCGCCGAGCCGCACACGGTGGACGACTATCTGAACCGCGCCGCCGATGCCGGCTTCGCGGACATCACCTGGCGGGAGCTGACCGGTGACGAGCGGTTGGTCGAGGAGGTCCCCGTCGCGAGCAAGTACCTCGGCCGCCCCCTGCTGCTGTTGATCAGCGCGCTGCGGCGGGACGCGTAGGAGGCGCGATGTCCTCCGTCCGCGACCCACTCCTCGGCATCCTGGCCATCTCCGGCAGCTTGCGGGCGCGTTCGAGCAATACGGAGCTGCTACGGGCCGCGGCGCTCCTCGCGCCGCCGACGATGCGAGTCACCCTGTACGAGGGGCTCGCGGACGTGCCCCCGTTCAATCCCGATCTCGATGAGGAGGGCGCGGTGCCTCCGCCGGCGGTGCAGGCGCTGCGCACGCTCGTCGCCGCCGCGGACGGGGTCGCGATCTGCAGCCCGGAGTACGCTCACGGGGTCGCGGGCGTGCTGAAGAACGCGCTCGACTGGCTGGTCAGCTACCCGGCGCTCGCCCACAAGCCGATCGCGTTGCTGAACGCCTCGGCGCGCTCGACGATCGCGAACGCCGCCCTGGCGGAAACCTTGCGCACGATGTCGACCGGCTGGGTCGCCGAGGCGTCGCGCACGGTGCCGCTCGACGGCCGACGGCTCGATGCCGCGGAGATCGCCGCCGACCCGGCGCTCGCCACGATCGTGCGCCAAGCGCTGGCGAGCCTCGAGGAGGCGGCGCGCGCCCATCGCCGCGAGCTTTCCGGGTCTGCCACGTGAGCACGCATCCCCGCCCGCTCGACTGAGATCGGGTGATGCTCGAGCCGAGCGCGATCCTGCTCTTCATGACGGCCGGCATCGCTCTCAACCTGACGCCGGGCCCGGACATGCTGTACGTCGCGGCGCGGGCGAGCAGCGAGGGGCGCGATGCGGGGGTCGTCTCCGCGCTCGGGATCGCGACCGGTACGCTGGTGCACACCGCGGCGCTGGCGCTCGGCCTCGCCGCGCTACTGACGGCGGTGCCGGTCGCCTACGACCTCGTACGCTTCGCCGGCGCGGCGTACCTCGTCGTCCTGGGCGTGCGCGCGCTGCTCCATCCCGACGTTGCGCTACCGCGTGGCGGTCGCGGGCCGCGCGCGCGACGCGCCGTGTTCCGCCAGGCGGTCGTCACCAACGTCCTGAACCCGAAGGTGGCGCTCTTCTTCCTCGCGTTCTTGCCGCAGTTCCTCGACCCGAGCCGCGGCAACGCGGCCGGGCAGATCGTGCTCCTCGGCCTGCTCTTCAACACGACCGGCACGTTGGTGAATCTCGCGGTCGCGGTCCTTGCGAGTCGTGCCACCGTATGGCTGAGAGAGGGCAGAGCCGCGCGAGCGCTGCAGCGCGTGACCGGATCGATCTTCGTGGCGCTCGGCGTGCGGCTCGCCCTGGCCGAACGACGGGGGTGACCCGATGGCGATCCAGCTCGACCACCTGATCCTGCACGTGAACGACCGCGGGGCGAGCGTGGCCTTCTACACCCGCATCATGGGATTCGCGTACGAGGGCGAGCGCGAGCCGTTCTCGATGATCCGCGTGACCCCCGATCTCACCTTGCAGCTCGCCCCGTGGGGTACCACGGGCGGTACGCACCTGGCGTTCGCGATGACCCGCGCCGAGTTCGACGACACGTTCGCGCGCGTGCGCGCCGCGGGGATCGCCTTCGGCGACTCGTTCCACGCGGTCGGCAACATGCAGGGGCCCGGAGACGAGGCGGGCTCGCGCGGAGCGGGCAAGGCGGTCTACCTCTTCGACCCCGACAAGCACCTCATCGAGATCCGGCACTACGAGGGGTGAGTGGGGACGTGAGCGTCGTATGATCGCGCTCGATCCACGCTACATGATCGGCCTCGCGCGGCCGCGAGACCTCCCGGCGCTGGCGGAGATCGAGCGCGCCGCCGGAGCGCTGCTGCTCCCGTACGCGCCGCCTACGATCCTCGACGAGACGACAAGCGCGGAGGCCCTGGGGGACGCGATCGCGCGGGATCTCCTCTGGGTCGCGCGCGACGCCCAGGGTCCCGTCGGCTTCGCCATCGTCTGCCTGCTGGCGTCGGACCTGCCGCACCTCGCGGAGCTGGACGTCCATCCGGAGCACGGCCGGCGCGGCATCGGGAGCGCGCTCGTGCGCGCGGTGTGCGAGTGGCTCGAGCGCAGCGCCTACCCGGATCTCACGTTGACCACGTTCCGCCACGTGCGCTGGAACATGCCCTTCTACGTCCGGCTCGGCTTCGAGGAGGTGCCGGCGACGGACCTCGGGCCCGCGCTGCGGGCGGTCGTCGACGACGAGACCGCCCGCGGCCTCGACCCGGAGGCCCGCGTCGTCATGCGCTACCGCAGGCGTGGCTAACGCGCCGGCAGCAACGCCTCGTGATGGCGCGCCATGTAGGCGAGCGCCTCCACGCCGTTGTGGATGCGCTCGTAGTGCATCGCCAGCTTGCCGTCGTGGAAGACGTCCCATTCCTCGCCGCGCAGGACGAACGGCGGAAGGCCCTCGCGTGTGTAGGTGACCTGCCATTCGAGGTGGATGCCGCTGGGAATCGCGACCGGAGGGCGGAGGGGGGCGGGCTCGCGGCGATCGAAGCGGCGGTCGAATGCGTCCACGCTCCTCTTGATGCTCGCGGCGACGTTGGCGCGGCCTTGCGCCAGGTAGGCCTCGGGCGAGGGAAGGCCGTCGACCGCCCAGGCGATCGCGTCATCGAACAGCACGCTCATCCGGCTCCAGTCGTCGGCCGCGAAACCCTCCTCGAAGGCCGCGGCGTACTGCATGAAAGCGGTCAGGTCCTCACTCATGGCTGGTCTCCTCGATGCCGGTCGACGTGCGCGGCAGTCAGTTCGTTAGACGAACTGACTCGTAGCCTAGTGCGTTCGTTAGTGCAACCCGCTAGGATGGGCCGCATGCGTCGCACCTCGTTCAGCCAATGGCCGTGCTCGATCGCCCGCACGATGGACTTTCTCGGCGATTGGTGGACCCCGCTCGTCCTGCGCGAGGTCTTCTTCGGCAGCACGCGCTTCGATGACATCCAGCGCGCCCTGTCGATCGGGCGCAACGTCCTGGCGGAGCGCCTGCGCCGGCTCACCGCCGAGGGTATCCTGCGCCGCACGCGCTACCAGGAGCGGCCGCCGCGCTACGAGTACCACCTGACCGAGAAGGGGCGCGACTTCTATCCGGTGCTCCTCGCGGTCACGCGTTGGGGCGATCGCTGGCTGCACGGCACCAAGGGACCGCCGCTGCTCCTGCGCCACACCGCCTGCGGCCAGATCACGCGCGGCGAGCTGGTATGCGAGCGGTGCCGGAAGCCGTTGCCGCACGGCGAGGTGACGGCCGAGCTGCCGAGCGGCGCGACGCCTGATCTCGACGTCCGCATCGCCGCCACGCGGAGGGTGGCGCGCGCCGGTGGCCGCGCGCCACGCCGCTCGCAACCCGCGCGCTGACGCGCCACGGAGGACCATCCATCATGGCCGAAGACCCGATCACGGGCGGTTGCCTGTGCGGCGCGATCCGCTACGTCGCGCGTACCCGTCCCACGATCTCCATGATCTGCCACTGCCGCAGCTGCCGCCGGGCCGCGGGATCACCTGCCGTTGCCTGGCTCACGTTCGCGGCGCGCGACGTCGAGATCGTCCGCGGCACGCCGCACGCGTTCCACTCGAGCCCCCCGGTGACGCGCACGTTCTGCGCCGGCTGCGGGACGCCGCTCACCTATGTCAGCGCCGCGCGCCCGGAGGAGATCGACGTCACGACCGCGAGTCTCGATCGTCCCGAGCGCTTTCCGCCGACCTACCACGCGTGGCGCGGCGATGGCATTGACTGGGCTCGGTTCGCGGATGATCTTCCGACGTACGTCCGCAGCAGCACGGAGGAGTGATCGAGCGCTCCTCGCCGAGGAGGAACCGTGAGCTTCGCCACGTTCATCGCGAGCCAGCTCCGCAAGCCGTCGGGGTGGTTCGGCAAGCACGTCGTCGCGCGCGTCCTCAATCGCGGCAATGCGCCGATGAACGACCTGACGGCGCGGCTCCTCGAGGTCGCGCCCGACGACCGGGTGCTCGAGGTCGGGTTCGGCGGCGGCGATCTCCTCGATCGTGTGGCGCCGCTCGTGACCGAGGGACGCCTCGTCGGCGTCGATTTCTCGCCCGAGATGACGGCGCTCTGCGCCAGGCGCTTCGATCGCTTCGTGCGCACGGGGCGGCTCGAGCTGCGCTGCGCCGGCGTCGACGAGCTGCCGTATCCGCCGGGCGCGTTCACCAAGGCCTGCACCGTCAACACGATCTACTTCTGGCCGAACCCGCTCGCGTCGCTCTCCGAGCTGTGGCGCACCCTGCGCAGTGGCGGCAGGCTCGTCGTCGCGTTCAATCCGCGGGAGACGGCGGAGAAGCTGCCCTATACGCGGCACGGGTTCCGGCTGTACGAGCCCGCGCAGGTCGGGGAGCTGCTCGAGGGCGCAGGCTTCCGCGACGTGCGCTTGGTGCCGGGTACGACGCGGCTCGGGCCGTTCATGTGCGCGGTCGGCACGCGCTGAGGAGGTCGGTGCAGGCGCGCGAGACCGGACAGTCGCCCCTGCGTCTTCGTGACGCTACCGGCGACGACGCGCCGGCGATTGCCGCGCTGCACGCGGAGAGCTGGCGCACCACGTATCGCGGCGCGCTGCGTGATGACTACCTCGACGGCGACATCGTGCGGGAGCGTACGACGGTGTGGCGCGGGCGTCTCGACCAGCCGGCCGCGAACCAGCGCGTCGTGGTGGCGGAGGGGCCGGGGCGTCTCGTCGGCTTCGCCTGCGCCTACGGCAACGACGACGAGCACTGGGGCACGCAGCTCGACAACCTCCACGTGCGGCGCGACGCGCACGGTCACGGGACCGGCAGCCGTCTCGTGGCGGAGGTGGCGGCGTGGTGCCGCACAGCGTATCCGGCCGGCGGCCTCTATCTCTGGGTGTTGGAGCAGAATCATCCGGCGCGGCGTTTCTACGAGCGCCTCGGGGCGACCGATCAAGAAGGCGACGTCTGGCTGCCGCCGGACGGCGGTACGGTGAAGACGCGGCGCTACGTGTGGTCGCGCGACGATCTCGTCCGTCTCGCAACGCGCGGGCGAGGGCACTGAGCACAAGCCAAAACGAGTTCCCGAGGAGGCTTGGATGCACGCGCTGAGCCGCTACTGCTTTCTCGCCGGGGCGTTGCCGATGCTGTTCCTCGGGGTGATGCACGTGCTGGTGACGCCGCTCGCGATCGGTAGGCCGAAGGGTCTGTCGCCGCGCGATCCGGCGCTCCCCGAGGCGATGGCGCGAACGACGCTCCTCCTCACGCGGCGCGTCGACATGTGGCGCGCGTGGATCGGCTTCAACCTGAGCCACGGCCTCGGCGTGATCCTCTTCGCGAGCGTCGTGCTCCTGGTCGGCCGGAGCGACGCGAGCTTCACCGCGCAGGCGCCCGTGTTCGTCCCGTTCGCCGTGCTCGTGTCCGGTGCCTACGTCGCCATCGGCCTGCGCTACTGGTTCCGCTCGCCCATCCTCGGCTGCGGCTTGTCGTTCGTGCTCTTCCTGTGCTCTCTCGGGCTGCGCGCGTGATTCCGCGGGTGCAGGTACGGGACGAGGAGCGCCGCGACTGGGCGGCGGTTCACGCGCTGACGGCGGCGGCGTTCGGGCGCCCCGACGAGGCGCGCCTGGTCGAGGCGCTCCGCCGCGAGGCGAGCCCGCTCGTCTCGCTCGTTGCCGAGCACGACGAAACGATCGTCGGGCACGTGCTGCTCACGCCGGTCAGCGTCTCCGGCCGAAACGAGCGGATGATGGGGCTCGCGCCTCTGGCCGTGGCGCCGGCGGAGCAGCGGCGTGGGGTGGGCAGCGCCCTCGTCCGCGCCGGGCTCGCGCGCTGCCGCGATGAAGGGGTCGACGCGGTCGTCGTGCTCGGGCACCGCGCGTACTACCCGCGCTTCGGCTTCGCGCCGGCCGCGCGTGTCGGTCTCAGCTGCGAGTACGACGGCGCCGGCGACTCGTTCATGGCCGTCGAGCTCCGCCCGGGCGCGCTGCGTGGCACGGGCGGCGTCGTGCGGTATCATCCCGCCTTCGGCCGGGAGCTT
>Ga0157379_10000798_pt1 | contig 25560 bp, 18 predicted proteins | sample S25metaG_FD_121802 | JGI IMG/M metagenome (GOLD analysis project Ga0157379, IMG submission 121802) | Switchgrass rhizosphere microbial communities from Kellogg Biological Station, Michigan, USA - S2-5 metaG | ecosystem: Host-associated > Plants > Roots > Rhizosphere > Soil | place: USA... | reverse complement strand
TTGTTGAAGAGGACGAGGAGCCCGGCCAAGACGAGCGCCGCGCTCAAAGGGGCGCCGACGATCCGGAGCAGGTTCACGCCGTTCGCCTTCATGGCCGCGATCTCGTTGTCCTGGGAGAGCCGGCCGAACGTGGCGAGGCACGCGATGAGGACCGCGCAAGGGAACGCCAGGGCCACCATGTAGCCGAGCGACAGCACGAAGAGCTCGAGCACGACGCCGGCCCCGATCCCTTTGCCGATGGCGAGGTCGACCAGATCGAACATGAAGTCCAGTGTCAGCAGGAAGATGACCACGCTGAACCCGATCAGGAACGGGTACAGGTGCTCGCGGAGGACATACCGTTCGAGTATTCTCATTCGTCTTTCGGGGCGGGTGGTGGGCGTCGCACGCGGCCGCAGTATAGGGAGCCGGGGCACGTCCAAGCAAACCCCCATCCAGAGGCGCCGCACTTACTTCCGGCTCGAACTCCGCACGAGACCAGGGGTTTAAGTACCAGCATCGACTCCCCCTTGTCGAGCCACCCAAGGATCGGAACACTCCACGATGGACGCATGCTTCCTCGTTTGAGGTGGTTGTATATCCTCGCTCTGGGCTTTCTCTTAGCCCCCTGGGCGAGGGTCCATGCCGAGCCCTACCAGGATCTGCCGAACCCCGACCGGCTGCAGCCGGTCGAGGCCGATCTCAGCACGCCCGTTCTGCCACCGGGGTGGAGGTTCCGCCCCATCCACGCGAACGGCGACTATCCAACCGGGCAGCCCGACATCGACGTCACCGTCGATCCCGTCGCCGGGACCGTCCAGGAGAGTTACCGTGAAGGGGACGTGGAGGTTCGCGAGCCTCTCGTTTTGACCCCCGATGAGTACAACCAGATCCTGAGCGGCCGCACGGTCCGACGGCTCTGGAAGGACAAGGCCAAATCCACGCGCTCCATGGATCGCGGCCAGCTCCGCTCGGGCACCGCGCTCCGCGTCGAGCTCCCGGTCCAGCTTCCCAAGATGGTTCGTTCCATCGTCGGCGATGGGACCCCGAACATCGAGATCTCGGGAAGCGAGACCATCACCCTGAGCGGGACGAGCGACTGGACCGCGAGCAACCGCATCCAGACCGAGCGCAAGAACCAGAGCGCGTTCCCCAGCTTCGACATGAAGCAGGAGCTGAACGTCAACCTGACCGGATCGATCGGCGACCGGATCAAGGTCGACATCGACCAATCGAGCAACGTCACCACCTCCATCGACAACCAGGTGAAGCTCCGCTACGAGGGGGGCGACGACGACATGATCCGCTCCGTCGAGCTCGGCAACACGAACCTGTCGGTGGAAGGCGCGTCGTTCCGGCAGGAAGGGCTGTTCGGAATCAAGTCGGTGGCCCGGCTCGGCAGCGTCGACGTTCAGGCCATCGCGAGCAAGCAGGAAGGAAAGACCGAGACGGCGCGCTTCACCCCGTCCGGCGAGCTCAAGGACGTGCAGATCCGGGATCTCGAGTACATCCACCGCACCTACTTCTTCATCGCGGACCATCCGGTGAAGATCAAGGCCGGGACCCTGCACGTGTACAAGGACGACCGTATTACGGCCACGAACACGACGGAGAGTCCTGGCCTGGCGCGCGTCAATCCGCTGGCTCCGCCAGATTCAGCGTCGAACCCGGAATTTCCAGGGAAATTCACTTCTCTCACGCTCGACGATGACTATTCCATCATTTATCCGTACGTCACGGGAGAGGCGGGCGAGATCCCGGTGATCAAGCTCCGTCAGGCGCTTGGCTCGACGGAGATCCTGGCGGTTTCTTACGTGGATGAGATCACAGGTCAGCAGGTCGGCACCACGGAGAACACCCAGTTCGCAGCGGAGAATCCCGCCCTCGCGAAGCCGGCGAACACGCTCCTCCTGAAGGCCATCGGAGTCGAATTCAACCGGATTACGAAGGATCCCGATACGGGACTATTCAGCAGGAGCGACCCGTGGTACCCGGTGCTCCCGTACGAGCTCCGTAACTTCTACGACCTCCAGGGCCGGGACATCGCTTTCGAAACCCTGACCCTCAAAGTGAAGCGGCTCCAAAACGGCGCGGTCAACGATCCCGATTTCATCAACACCATCGACGGCGATGTGCCTCTCGTCCAAATCCTTGGATTGGACACGAAGAACAACAGCACCAATGCCGATGGGGCTGACGGGCAGGTCGACAGCCGGCTGATCGACCCACAAACGGGCATTCTCTTCTTCCCGGATCTGCATCCCTTCAACCCAGACACGACGAAGATATGCTCCCTTGTGGATTCAACAGGCGGATTCCTTTGCCTGGACGACTTCGGACGGAACAAGCTCCTGGACCCGGCTCTGACCAATCCGAAGGTCTATTACGCACTCCAGCCGGACCCCAACGCCGACACCCGGTATTACATCGAGGCCGAGTTCAAGAGCAGCACCCAGGGGTTCTTCCTCGGACGCTTTGACATCCTTGAAGGATCGGAAACGGTCAAGGTCGACGGCATCCCGCAGCGACGCGGCTCCGACTACACGATCGACTACCAGACGGGGCAGGTGAACTTCCTCAAGCCCCCGGGCCCCAACCAGACGATCAGCGTCGACTACTCGTTCGCGCCGGGCGTGGGATCGACCCAGCTCACCCTCCTCGGTGCCTCGGCTTCGTACAACCCAGGACCCAACCTGGCCCTGACGTCGAGCGTGCTCTACGACAGCCGCGGGGCGATGGAGACGAACGCGAAGTTGGGGGAGGAGCCGGCCAAGACCGTCATCGGCGACCTCTCCTCGCTCGTTGTCTTCAAGCCGGTCTGGATGACCCAGCTCGCGAACATCATCCCGGGGGTCAAGACAAACGCGCCGTCGCTCCTCAACATCCAGGCGCGCACCGCCGTGAGCATGCCGAACCCGAACACGGCGGGAGAGGCGTACATCGACGACATGGAAGGCAACCGCGAGTCGAACACGATCGGGCTTTCCCGAACCCAGTGGTTCTGGAGCTCGACGCCCATCGCCGACCTGGGAGACTCGTCAACCGCAACGTCCGTGCCGATCACCTCGCAGGTCGCGACCCATACGCTCCTCGAGTGGTACAACGCCCGCGGCGTGAAGGAACACGATCTGAAGCCCATCTTGAAGAACGAGGAAGGGGGCGACGCCGAGCGCACGGTCCTCGAGATGAACCTCCACCCGCCAACCGGCCAAGCATCCATCGCACCCGATGACTGGACGGGAGTCACGCAATCGCTCTCCACGGCCGGGCAGGATTTCTCACGACTCAAGTACATGGAGATCTGGGTCAACGACTTCACGCAGGAACACGCACTCACACCAGGAAAGCTCCATATCGACTTTGGCGGGGTGAGCGAAGACGCCTTCTGGAACCCCGACTCGATCCCGAACGGAGTGCTCGACACGGAGGACATCAACGGCGACGGCAAGCTGGACCGCGGTGAGACTGCGGATGTGCCCTTCGAGGACACGGGGCTCGATCACCTTCGAGATCCACAGGAGCCCGGCTACGACCCGGTGAACAATCCCGACCCCAACCACGACGACTACCATTTCGAATCGGGCGCCAAGATCCTCGACTACAGCCAGATCAACGGCACTGAAGGGAACGGGGAAGGCGTTCAGAACGCGAGGCCGGATACCGAGGACTTGAATCGCGACGGCTTCCCCCAATTCCAGAACAACTATTTCTCGGCGACGATCGACCTCTCCGATTCGACGTATGTGGCGGTCGACGTGGCGCACGACTACGCGGGGCAGAGCTTCCCGGACGGAAACCAGATCGCGCTCGACAACGGATGGCGCATGTTCCGCGTGCCCTTGATTCCGGAGATTTTCAAGCGCGTCGGGGCAGCTGACTGGCAAAACGTGCAGCACATTAGGATCTGGGTGAACGGCGTCAGCTCCTCGACGGCGGCCGAGGTGCACAAGTACCAGATCGGGGGCATCGAGCTCGTGGGGAACCGCTGGCTGGCGCAGGCGATCCCGCCCGACAAGGAAGCGCGGGGACTCGCGCTCGGCGTGGGCGTCCGGAACAACAAGGACGACAGCGGCGCTCCGTACTTCTATCAGGCGCCGTTCGCGGTCCAGAACACCCAGGGAGGCACCGCGAGCCGGAAGGAGCAGTCGCTCGCGCTCCACCACTTCAACCTCGTGAACGGCGACACCCTGATCGCCTTCAAGACCACGTCTTCGACCAACGCCCTCGGATGGACGCAGTACGGGCAGATCCGCTTCTGGGTGCACGGCGATCCGAACGCAGACGCGCAGAAGCTCCGCGTGATCGCGCGCTTTGGAGCGGACACGGTGAACTACTACGAGTACAGCGCCCCGGTCCCGAACGACTCCTGGCAGAACATGATCGTCCCGCTCGATCGGCTCTCCGGGCTCAAGGAGACCATGGAGGCCGACTCCATGGGCGTCCGGATCGATACGGAAACGGGGGCCGCCACCGGCGAGGTCTACAAGGTGGTCGGCAATCCGAGCTTCACGCGCATCCTCCGCATCAGCTTCGGCACGACCATGGTGGGAGGGCCGCCCGGTCCCCAGGAAGGCGAGGTCTGGATCAACGATCTCCGGGTCTCCGACGTGCACCGCGATCGCGGCGTCCATGGGGAGGCGAGCATCCAGGCCAACTTCGCGGACGTGATGGCGATGAACGTCAATTTCGAGAAGGAGGACGAGGACTTCTTCCGGACGGGCTCAGGGGTGAACACGGGGACCGGCCAGAACCATACGGGCCTGAACCTCGCCACCACGTTCAACCTGGACAAGATCCTGCCGACGAGCGGCCTTCAGCTCCCCGTCCGGTTCTCGATGACCCATACCGCGGACGTGCCCAAGTTCCGCACGGGCTCGGACGTGATCCTCTCGGACGCCCGCTCCGGCCTCGAGACGAAGGAGCGAAACCAGCAGACGATCGACATGAGCTACCGGAGGAGCGGCACGAAGCGGGGCGGGCTCGCACGCTACACGCTGGACGCACTCCAGGGCGCGCTCACCTACTCGCGCGACGCATCGCGGACCACGAGCAGCATCGATTCCACGTGGGTCTTCCGCGCCTCGGGCAACTACGACCTTCCGATCGGCGGGCTCCCGGTCGGGCTCCCGATGATCAAGATCGGTCTTCTGCCGGACCAGCTCGGCTTCAACGCCAACTGGGAGGCCACCCGCGACGTCTCCTACGGACGGCAGATCTTCGAGGACGACGACTCGACAACGCTCCGCTCCAACGTGAACACGCGGATCCTCACGGTGGGAGGGAGGACGGGGTGGACGCCGCTCTCCTCCGTGCGCGTGAACTTCAGCATCACGTCGACGCGCGACATGCTGCTCAGGAACGAGGGAGGGCTTGGATTCAACGTGGGGACGGAACTGGTGCAGGCGCGGACGCTCGGCTTGAACTACACGCCGCGCTGGCTGGGCCTCTTCTCGCCCAACCTCGCGATGGACGGAACCTATCGCGAGTCGAAGAATCCGCAGCAGCGGCTCCTCACCACCGATCCGGCCGATCTCAAGTCGATCGCCAACACCGGGAACGCCCGGTTCACCGCGGTCATTCCCTTCGCGAGGCTCGGCCAGCGCTGGTCGCGTCCGGGACACTCGGGGGCTTCGTACTTCAACCCCATGCGCGCGGTGATCTCGCGGTTCCAGGACATCCAGACCACGTTCACGTACACCCGAGGTTCCAACATCTCGCGTGTGACCGGCGATGCCGGCGCGGCATTCAAGACCGGATTCACCGGCGCGATCGATCCCGAGATGGTCCGCCAGTCGAACTCGACCTTCGCCCAGACGAGCTCCTACACGTCCGGCGCGAACACGACGTTCCGTCCCACGTCCTTCATCACCATCGACGCGCGGGCGGACCACAGGCTCGCCTTCAGCGACGTGGGCCTGGGCGGATCGCGACGCACGCTCTCCTACTCGCTCCCGGATCTGAAGGGACGATGGCTCGAGCTCCATCGCCTGCTCGGGCTGTCCAATTCGATCAGCACCATGTCCCTCAACTCGGGTTACAACTTCCACCGCGACGAGGCCGGCCCCAAGGAGGGTCCGATCGAGACACGCACGAACACGACGACCTGGGGGCCGCTCCTCGGATGGGATCTGGCCTGGCGCAACGGGCTCCGGGCCAACATCGCGACGAACGTCACGCAGAGCACGCAGATCGACCAGCGCGTCTACGACCTGACCAGCGACCGGCAGCTGGTCAACACGGACGTCCGGTTCACCAAGACCTACTCGGCTGCGCGCGGGATCCGGTTCCCGTTCTCGAAGAAGCCGTTGCGGCTCCCGAACGATCTCAACCTCAACCTCACCTTCTCGGCCGCCTCGGAGCGGAAGGTCACGAAGCGCCCGTCCCTCGGAGTGGCGGACATCGTGGAGATCGATCAATCGCGGTGGACGATCGGGAGCGCGACGAATTACAATTTCACCCAGACCATCTCCGGCGGATTCAACCTCGGGTTCCGCAACCAGAGCGACCGGAAGACGAACATCACCACCCGCGGCTTGACCATTGCCCTCAACGGCCAGTTCCGGTTCTAGTCGTCCGGTTCTCTCGGCGCGCGCGAGGCCCGCGCTCGCCGCGGGCCTCCTCCTGCTCGCCCTCGGCTCCTGCAGCCGCCCCGCCGCCGCGACCGCCTTCGACGGCAAGAAGGCGTTCAGCGTGCTCGAGCGGCAGTGCGCGTTCGGACCGCGCTATCCGGGGAGCGAGGCGCACGACTCCTGCTTCGCCTACCTTGTCTCCGCGCTCCGCGCCTACGCGCCGGTCGTGGAGTGCGACACCTTCTATTACGACTCGCCCGTCCTGAAGAAGCGGGTCCAGCTCATGAACGTGGTCGCGCGCTTCCGCCCGGGCGTCAAGCAGCGCGTCCTGATCGGGGCGCACTGGGATACACGCCCCTGGGCCGATCGCGATCCCGTCCTCGCGAAGCGCCACCTTCCGATCCTGGGGGCCAACGACGGCGCCTCGGGCGTCGCCGTGCTGGTGGAGCTGGCGCGGGCGCTCCGGATGGGCCACGAGCAGCCGTCGGTCGGGGTGGATCTCGCTCTTTTCGACGGGGAAGACCTGGGGACCGACGCCGATCCGACAGGCTATTTCCGGGGCAGCCAGCGCTACGTGGAGTGGAAGTCGGAGGAGACCCCGCCTCTCTTCGCGGTGATCATCGACATGGTGGGATCCAGCACCATGGTGCTCCACTGGGAGGGCAATTCCCGGAAAATGGCCTCGAACATCGTGGACCTCGTGTGGGGCGAGGCGAACAGCCTCGGGGTCCGATCCTTCCGCTCCGACGTCAAGCACACCGTATACGACGACCACATCCCCTTCCTCAACGCCGGGATCCCGGCCATCGACCTCATCGACTTCGATTACCCCTCCTGGCACACCACCCACGATACCGTCGACAAGTGCTCGGCCGAGAGCCTGGGCGGGGTGGGCAAGGTGCTGCTAAGTGTCGTCACCAAGCCCAACTTGCTCGCCAACTGAGATTGCCCTTGAACCTGCCGGGATGAGTCGGTAGGTTGGGGGGTCCGAGTGGGCCAGGGGTCCACTCGTACTTTTTCGGCCCCGGCCCGGGGTCGGGAGTCCCGGGGGGCTGCCGCGTGGACGGTAACGAGCTGAAGGAGGACCTGAGCCGGCGCATCGGGTCCCTCCTGCAAGACGAGTCGTTCGATCTCTGGGACCTGGAGTTCGCGTCCCAGGCCGGCGCGACGGTCGTGCGTGTGTTCGTGGACCGGCCGTCCGGCGTCACCCTCCAAGACTGCGCCTACTGGAACAAGAAGATCGGGCGGTACCTGGACGCAGAGGACGTGATCCGGGGACGGTACGTGCTTGAAGTTGGGTCTCCCGGGCTGGACCGGACGCTCGTGCGGCCGGAGCACTACGCGCGGTTCCTCGGCGCGAACGTGGAGCTGAAGCTCCACGACCCGCACGAGGGACGCCGGACGTTTCACGGCGAGATCCGGGCCGCCGAGCCGGACACGGTGGTCATCGCCGATCCCGATGCCGGGACGGTGAGCCTGCCGTACGCGTCGATCCGGAAGGCGCGTTTAGTCGTCGACCCATGGGAAGGGATGCGCGGCCAGGAGCGCCGACGGAAAGGGTGAAGACGTTGGCACGCGAGCCTCAAATTCGAAACATGAACTACGAGCTGATGGAAGCGATGGCCCAGATCGCGCGCGAGAAGAGCGTGGACAAGGCCATCCTCATCGAGACGCTCGAGGCCGGGCTCCTCTCCGCGGGGCGGAAGCGCTTCGGCCCGAACGCGAATATCGAAGTGCGGTTCGACGATTCGAGCGGAAAGATCCTCATGCGCCTGAAGCGCATTGTCGTCGAGGACGCGGACGATCTCGGTCTCGAGGTGGATCTCGCCGAGGCCAAGGGCGTCGATCCCGATATGGAGATCGGCCAGGAGCTGATCCAGGATCTCTCGCTCGAAGAGCTCGGGCGGAACGCGATCGCGGCCGCCAAGCAGGTGCTGGTCCAGCGCGTGCGCGAAGCCGAGCGCGAGCGGATCTACGAGGACTACCATGACCGCGTCGGCGAGATGGTGCGCGGCACGGTGCAGCAGGTGGACCGCGGGAACATCTACGTGAAGCTGGATCGCTCCGAGGGGGTGCTGCCTCCGCGGGAGCAGATCGCTCGCGACCGCTACCACCAGGGCGATCACATCAAGGCCTACATCATCGCGGTCGACAAGCTCGCCCGCGGGCCGCAGATCATCCTGTCGCGGACGCACCCCGAGTTCCTCCGGAGGTTGTTCGAGGCCGAGGTGCCCGAGGTGGCGGAGAAGATCATCGAGATCAAGGGGATCGCCCGCGAGCCCGGCTCGCGCGCGAAGGTCTCCGTGCTCTCGAACGACGACAAGATCGACGCGGTGGGCGCTTGCGTCGGTATCAAGGGATCGCGGGTCCAGGCGATCGTGCGGGAGCTGGGGGGCGAGAAGATCGACATCGTCCCCTTCAGCCACGACGCGGTCGTCTTCGTCACCCGCGCGCTCAGCCCGGCCAAGGTGCTCGAGGCCCAGGTGGTCGATGCGGAGCAGAAGATCCTGGTCACCGTCGCGGACGACCAGCTCTCGCTCGCCATCGGCAAGGGGGGCCAGAACGCGCGCCTCGCGGCGAAGCTGACCGGCTGGAAGATCGATCTCATCTCGAAGAGCGAGCGCGAGCGTCAGCGGGAGTTCGAGAAGAAGTCGCGCATCGACATCGAGGATCTGGAAGCGGCCGGCCCGAAGCTCAGGGAGAAGCTCGTGCGGGAGGGGATCGAGACGGTCCAGGATCTCCTCAAGACGCCGTTCGAGGAACTGCTCGCGATCCAGGGGGTCGGCGAGAAGACGGCTGAGAAGCTGCTCGAGGATGCGCGTGAGCTCATGGCGAAGCGCGGCCGCGAGCTGGAAGAGGAAGCGGCGCGTGCCGCGGAGGCCGAGGCCGCGGCCGAGACGGTGGCCGATGAGGCCGAGTCTCGGCTGGGCGTCGCGCCGATCGCGGAGACCCAGCCGGAGCCTGTCGTGGAGCTCGAGGGCGGTGCGGACGATCGCCCCGACGAGGTCGAGCCGGTTGTGGATATGGCTCCCGCGAGCGATGGAAGCGAAGAGCCGCCCATGGGGACGGCGCCGGGCGAACCGGGCACCGAGGCGGACTTCGAGGACGAGGAACAAGCGCCCCCCGCGTAGGGCGGCGAGAAACGAGGGTCGATGCCAGCAGCGAAACGGCGGGTGTACGAAGCGGCGAAGGACATGGGGATGTCGAGCGAGGCGCTCGTCAGCATCCTCAAGGCGCTCCAGGTCGAGGTGAAGAGCCACATGAGCTCGATCGACGATGCCGTCGTCGAGCAGGTGCGCTTGAAGCTCGCGCGCGAGAAAGAGGCCGTCAAGGAAGAGGAGGCCCGGAAGCGCGAGAAGGCGGCGCAGGCGGCGAAGGTCGCGGCCGAAGCTCAGCGTCGCGTGGCGCCGGCGCCCGGACTGGCCGGCCTTCGCGGCGGCAAGCCCCCGAAGAAGAAGAAGCGCGCCGTGGACGAGAAGCTGATCCGCGCGTCCGTCCGCCGCACCATGGCCGAGATGGAAGGCACGCGCCGCCGCCGGCACCACCACAAGACCGAGGAGGGCGCCGCCGTCGGCGTGGAGGAGGCGCCGCGCGTCATTCGCGTGAGCGAGTTCATCTCCGTCGCCGAGCTCGCCGGGCACCTCGAGGTCAAGCCGCAGGAAGTCATCGCGGTCTGCATGCAGCTCGGCATCATGGCGAACATCAACCGCCGTCTCGACAAGGACTCGATCCAGGCGGTGGCGGACGAGTTCGGATTCGGCGTGGAGTTCGTCTCGGAGCTGGGCGAGGAGGTCGAGGAGGTCGAGACCGAGGACGTGGAGGGGCTCACCGCGCGCCCCCCGGTCGTCACGATCATGGGGCACGTCGACCACGGCAAGACATCGCTCCTCGACTACATCCGGAAGACCAACGTCATCGCCGGTGAGGCGGGCGGCATCACGCAGCACATCGGCGCGTACGAGGTGGAGCTTCCCTCGCACGATCGCATCACGTTCCTCGACACGCCGGGCCACGAGGCGTTCACCGCCATGCGCGCCCGCGGGGCGCAGGTGACGGATATCGTCGTCCTGGTGGTGGCTGCCGACGATCGGGTCATGCCGCAGACCGTCGAGGCCATCGACCACGCGCGCGCGGCCAACGTGCCGATGATCATCGCGATCAACAAGATCGATCTCCCCGACGCCAACGTCGAGATGGTCCGGCAGGACCTGTCGAAGCACAACCTGCTGGTCGAGGAGTGGGGCGGCAAGACGATCGCCGTTCCGATCTCGGCCAAGAAGGGAACCAACGTCGACAAGCTGCTCGAGATGATCCTGCTCCAGTCGGAGCTCCTCGAGCTCAAGGCGGACGCGTCGAAGCACGCGCGCGGCGTGGTCATCGAGTCGCGCGTGGAGCAGGGGCGCGGGATCATCGCGAGCGTGCTGGTGCAGAAGGGGACGCTCCGGGTCGGCGACGCGTTCGTCGCCGGATCCACGAGCGGCAAGGTGCGCGCCATGCTGAACGAGCGTGGAACGCGTGTCGATGATGCGGGCCCGTCGACGCCGGTCGAGGTTCTCGGCTGGAGCGCCCCTCCTCAGGCGGGCGACACGTTCGTCGTGATGGATGACGAGCGCGAAGCGCGCGAGCTCGCGTCGAAGCGCGGCCAGCTCCAGCGCGAACAGGAGCACCGACTCTTCAAGCACGTCACGCTGACCGACCTCTACAGCCAGATCAAGGCCGGCAAGGTGAGCGATCTCCTCGTCGTCCTGAAGGGCGACGTGGACGGATCGGTGGAAGCGCTCGAGGACTCGCTGACCAAGCTCTCCACCGACGAGGTGAAGCTCCGCGTCATCCATCGCGGCGTTGGGCAGATCTCCGAGTCCGACGTGCTCCTCGCGGCCGCGTCGAACGCCGTGATCATCGGCTTCCACGTGAAGCCCGATGCTCGCGCCACCGAGCTCGCGTTCAAGGAGAAGGTCGACGTCCGGCTCTACGAGATCATCTACGAGGTCGTGGCCGACGTGAAGGACGCCATGTCCGGCCTCCTCGCGCCGGAGATCCGCGAGACCGCGACCGGCTCCGCCGAGGTCCGTCAGGTGTTCCGGACGACCAAGTCGGGGGTCATCGCCGGCTGCATGGTTCTCTCGGGCAACATCCAGAGGAGCGCCCGCGCGCGGCTCGTCCGCGAGGGGCAGGTCGTCTGGGACGGCAAGATCGGCTCACTCCGCCGCTTCAAGGACGACGTCCGTGAAGTGGCGTCCGGCTACGAGTGCGGCATCGGACTCGAAGGCCGGGACGACGTCCGCGAGAAGGACGTGATCGAATCCTATGTCCTCGAGGAAGTCGCGCGACGGCTTTCGTGAGATGCGGGTCGGCACCCTCGAGGTGGACCTGCACCTTCCGGCGTCCGATTCCCTGAAAGCCAAGCGCTCGATCCTGAACCACGTGAAGGACCGCGTGAGGTCGCGCTTCAACGCGGCCGTGGCCGAGGTGGGATCGCAAGATCTCTGGCAGCGCGCCTCGCTCGGCGTGGCTGTGGTCGGCGCCGAGCCGGTTCTTCTCGAGCGCGTGCTGCGCGACGTGCTCGCCGCCATCGAGCGCGAGGATCGCCTCGCGGTGCTCGACTACCACATTCAAGTCGACTGACCCAACCGGACGGAGCCCATGTCGTCTCATCGTGAAAGCCCGCGGACGCGCCGCGTCGCCGACCGCATCGTGGTCGAGCTGGCGGAGTGCCTCACGTCAAAGATCGAGGATCCGAGACTGCGCACGCTCACGGTGACGGGGGCGCGCGTCTCGCGCGACCTCTCGGCCGCGCGCGTCTGGGTGAGCGGTTCGATGACAGCCGAGGAAGAAGCCGGCGTCCTGAAAGCGTTCGCGCACGCGACGCCGTTCCTCCGCTCCTACCTCGCGCCGAGGCTCGGACTTCGCATCGTGCCCACGCTCACGTTCCATATCGACAAATCAATCGAGACCGGGACGCGGATCGAGCAGCTCCTGCGCGAGCTCGAGCATCCGGAGGGTGGTTGACCGCGACCGCGTACGATCGCTTCCAAGCATTCATCGAGGCCCATCGAGAGTTCCTGATCCTCTCCCACGTCGACCCCGACGCCGACGCGATCGGATCCTGTCTCGCGCTCGCGCGGGTGATCCGAGGTCTCGGGAAGTCGCCGACGGTGGTGAACGACTCGCAGCTCCCGGAGAGCCTCGCGTTCCTTCCCGATTCGAACACCGTTCTCCGTCCGGCCGACGTCGCCGGGCGCACGTTCGACGCCGTGTTCGTTCTCGACTGCTCGAGCCTCGACCGTGTCGGCGCCGACGCCGCACGGCTGGTCGCCCCTGGGGTTCCGGTGGCGAACGTCGACCATCACGCCGCCAATGACGGCTTCGGGGATCCGCGCCTCGTCGACGTGGAGGCGAGCGCGACGGCGGAGCTGATCCACGAGATCCTCGAGTCGTGTGGCTTCCCGATCGACGCAGACACCGCGGAGTGCCTCTACGCCGGCGTCGCGTCGGACACCGGAGCGTTCCGCCATCCGAACACGACGCCCCGCGCCCTGCATCTCGCGGCGCGCCTGGTCGAGCGCGGCGCGCGACCGGCCTTGACCGCGGAAGCGCTCTACGGCCGGAAATCGGAGGCGAGCCTCAAGATCCTCGGCATGGCGCTCACGTCGCTCGAATCGCGATCGGGGGGCCAGGTCGCGGTGATCACGCTGAGCCGCGACATGTTCGAGCGGGCGCGGGCCAGGTCGGAAGACGCGGACGGCATCGTTCAGTTCGCGAAGGCGCTCGCCGGCACGCGCGTCGGCCTCCTCGTCCAGGAGGTCGCACCCGGAGAGATCCGTCTCAGCTTCCGCTCCGATGGCAGCGTGGACGTGAACGCGGTGGCGGCACGCTTCGGCGGCGGAGGGCACAAGCAGGCGGCGGGTGCGCGCGTGAAGGGCGACCTGCGCGCCATCCACGATCAGGCTCTCCAGGTGCTCGACAAGGCGGTGGATGGCGGACTCCCTCCATCTGCTGGATAAGCCCGAAGGCTGGACCTCGCACGACGTGGTCGCGCGGATGCGCACCGTGCTCGGCGAGCGTCGCGTGGGGCACGCGGGCACGCTCGATCCCTTCGCGAGCGGGCTCCTCCTCGTCGCCGAGGGGCGGGCGACCGGCATCCTGGGATGCCTCGGCCTCCTTCCCAAGCGCTACCACGCGCGGGCGCTCCTGGGCGTGACCACCGACACGCAGGACCGGACCGGCACGATCGTGGGGCGCTCGAGCGAGATTCCGAATCGGGAGCGGGTGGCGGGAGCGCTCGATTCGTTCCGCGGCCCGCTTCGGCAGCGACCGCCCCTTTATTCGGCGGTCAAGGTGCGCGGTGAGCGCCTGTACGAAGCGGCACGGCGCGGCATCGAGGTGGAGCGCGAGCACCGTCCGATCCAGGTCTACGCGCTCGAGCTCCTCCATGCAGACCCGCCCGAGGTCGTGCTCGACGTGACCGTGAGCCGCGGCACCTACGTCCGCACGCTGGCGCATGATCTCGGCGAGACGCTCGGCTGCGGCGCGCATCTCACGGAGCTTCGCCGCACGGCGAGCGGCCCCTTCACCGTGGATCAGGCGCTCTCGTGCGATCGCGATTCCAAGCATGGACGGGAGGCGTTCCGTGAGCGCTCGCTCGCGCCGGAGGAGGCGCTCGCCTTCCTCCCGCGCGTCCGGCTGACGGCGGATGAGGCGGCGCGGCTTCGCCATGGCCAGGCGCCCGCATTCGACCCGGCGCGCGTCGAGCCGTCCGGCTCCGGATGGCCGCTTCCTCCGGGCGCGACGGGGTGGCCGGTCTCGTTTCTCGGTCCCGACGGTGCGCTTCTCGGAATCGGGCACGCGACGGAGGAACAGACGCCGGGGCTGACCACACGGCTCCTCCGGGTGCTGGCGGACGGGTGAGCGCCGCCCCGCGTCCGATCGCGCTCACGATCGGGGTCTTCGACGGGCTCCACCGAGGCCATCAGCAGATCGTGGCCGCCACCCTCGCCGAGGCGCGATCGCGCAGCGGCGCGGCGTGGGTCGCCACCTTCGACCCGCACCCCGACTCCGTGGTGCGCGGCACCCCGGACCGGCCCTGGATCACGCCTCCGGGGGAGCGGGCCTCGCTGCTTCACGCGATGGGTGTGGACCGGGTCGAGACGGTGCGGTTCGATGACGACGTCCGCGGCCTCACCCCGGAGGGATTCCTCGATCGGGTGCTCGGCCCCGGCGCGCCGCTCCAGGCTCTCGTCGCGGGTCCCGACTTCCACATGGGGAAGGGACGGATCGGCGACCGGGCCTATCTGGAGGAGCTGGGGCGCCAGCGTGGGTTCGCCTATCGCGAGGTCGCCTTCCTGGAATCGGGCGGGGGGAAGCTCTCGAGCACCCGACTCCGCGAGGAGATCGCGGCCGGCGCCGTGGATCACGCGGCCGACATCATGGGCCGGCCCTACGCGCTCGAGGGAACCGTGGGCTCCGGCGCGGGGCGGGGGACCACGCTCGGGTTCCCGACCGCGAATCTCGAGGTACGGCCGGAGAAGCTCCTCCCGGCTCCGGGGATCTACCTGTCCCAGAACCAGTTCGACGGCCGCACCTGGCCGGGCATCACGTACGTGGGGAGTGCCGGGACCTTTGGGCCCGGGCCGGTCCGCGTCGAGGTGTTTCTGATCGATTACGAAGGCGTTTTGAGGGGTCGATGGCTCAAAACGCTGCTGATTTCCCAGCTCCGCGCCGATAGAGTGTTCCGATCGGCTGATGAGCTGATCCGGGCGATGGATGACGATCTCGCCCGCGCACGCGCCTTCTGGGCCGGCGCCCAACAGGCAGACCCGGCTCGGTAGGAATGCCCTTGAAACCCCACCCCCCTGTGCTAGAGTGCACGCTCGTACACAGAGAGGGAAAGTCAAGGAGGTGGCACCGGTGACGCTGACGCCTGAGAGGAAGCGCGAAGTAATCGGCCAGTTCAAGACCCACGAGACGGACTCCGGGTCGGCCGAGGTTCAAATCGCCCTCCTCACCGAACGAATCAAGTACCTGACGGAGCACTTCAAGGTCCACAAGCGCGACCATCATAGTCGCCGAGGACTGCTCCGGATGGTCGGTCAGCGACGTAGGCTGCTCGATTACCTGAAGGTGACGAAGATCGAGCGCTACCGGTTGGTGGTCAAGGAGCTTGGCCTCCGCAAGTAGCTCCTCCCGCGCGAGCGGGACCTCGCCGTAACTCCTCCATAGGACACTCCCGCGGCGTCCCGCCTGGCCCATGGCTCGCCAGGGGCGCCCGCTGCCGTTCGAGAGTCATGGAGTTTCAGAGAGGAGAAACGAATGCCCGAATCAGTGAGCGTCGAGCTCGGCGGCCGCACCCTGTCCATCGAGGTCGGGAAGGTCGCCAAGCAGGCCTCCGGGGCCACTTGGGTCCAGTACGGCGAGACGGTCGTGCTGAACGCGGCGGTCGCGAGCAAGGACCCCATCGACAAGGACTTCTTCCCGCTGTCCGTCGAGTACCGCGAGAAGACCTACGCCGCCGGCAAGATCCCGGGCGGCTTCTTCAAGCGTGAAGGCCGGCCCACCGAGAAGGAGATCCTCTCGAGCCGCCTCATCGACCGACCGCTCCGGCCGCTCTTCACGGACGGCTATCGGAACGAGATCCAGATCATGTGCACGGTGCTCTCGTCGGATCAGGCGAACGACTCCGACATCCTCGGCATCACGGGCGCCTCGGCGGCGCTCATGGTCTCGGACATTCCGTTCCCCGAGCCGGTATCCGCGGTACGGGTGGGCTTCATCGGTGGGCAGCATGTGCTCAACCCGACGTTTGCCGAGCTCGCCGAGTCGGAGCTCGACCTCGTGGTCGCGGCCACGGATTCGAACATCGTGATGGTCGAGGCCGGCGCCCGTGAGGTGTCGGAAACGATGATCGTCGAGGCTCTCGAGTTCGCGCACGTCGCCATCCGGAAGATCAACCAGCTCCAGCACGAGCTCCAGTCGCGCATCGGTAAGCCCAAGCGCGAGTTCCCGCTCCCGAAGCGTGATGAGGGCCTGGACCGCCAGATCGCCGACGCCTACCGCGATCGTCTGAACCAGGCGAACCGGATCTCGGAGAAGCTCGAGCGTCAGGCGGCTCTCGACGCCCTCAAGAAGGAGGCGATCGAGAAGTTCGAGGTCTCGAATCCGAGCTCTGCCAGGGACGTGAGGCGTGTCCTGGGCGAGCTCGAGGAGCGGGCCGTTCGCGAGACGATCGTCAAGGAGAAGAAGCGTCCGGACGGCCGTGGCTTCGACGAGATGCGCCAGGTGAACTGCGAGGTGGGGGTGCTTCCGCGCACGCACGGCTCGGCCCTCTTCACGCGTGGCCAGACGCAGGCCCTCGTCGTCGCAACGCTCGGCACGAAGGTGGACGAGCAGCGTGTCGAGGAGCTCGAGGGACAGAGCTGGAAGAGCTACATGCTCCACTACAACTTCCCGCCCTACTCGGTCGGCGAGGTTCGGCCGTTCCGCGGCCCGGGCCGTCGCGAGATCGGGCACGGCGCCCTCGCGGAGCGCGCCATCGAGCCCTTGATTCCGAGCGACGTCGACTTCCCGTACACCATCCGCATCGTGTCCGACATCCTCGAGTCGAACGGCTCGTCGTCGATGGCCACGGTCTGCGGTGGCAGCCTCTCGCTCATGGACTCGGGCGTGCCGATCAAGACGCACGTCGCCGGCGTGGCGATGGGGCTCGTCAAGGAAGGGAGCGACTTCGCGATCCTCACCGACATCCAGGGAGTCGAGGACCATCTCGGCGACATGGACTTCAAGGTCGCGGGGACGCGGAACGGCATCACCGCGCTCCAGATGGACATCAAGATCTCGGGCGTGTCCTATGCCCTCATGGCCGAGGCGCTCGAGAAGGCGCGCCGGGCGCGCATGCACCTGCTCGACATCATGGACGCCTCCATCCAGACTCCGCGCGCGGAGCTCTCGCCGTACGCGCCGCGGATCTACATCATGATGATCGACCCGGACAAGATCCGCGAGGTCATCGGACCGGGCGGCAAGATGATCAAGAAGATCTCGGCCGAGACCGGCACGCAGATCGACATCGAAGACACCGGCGAGGTGCGCATCGCCGCCTTCTCGGGCGCCGACGGCGATCGCGCACGGGAGATCATCCGCTCGATCACCGAGGATCCGGAGATTGGACGCGTCTACCAGGGCACCGTCCGGCGCGTCGTGCCGTTCGGCGCGTTCGTCGAGATCTCGCCCGGCAAGGACGGCCTCGTCCACATCTCCGAGCTCGAGCAGAAGCGCGTGGAGCGCGTCGAGGACGTCATCAACGAGGGGGACACGGTCCTCGTCAAGGTGATCGGCATCGACCGCGAAGGAAAGATCAAGCTGAGCCGCAAGCAGGCGCTGCCGGGTCACGAGAACGATCCGGTGGTCGTCTCCGAGCCGCGGGGCGACCGTGGTGGTCGCGGCGGACGGGACAGCGGCCCGGGCGGCGACCGTGGGCGCCGGCGTCCGGAGCCTTCGCGCCGTTAGCGGCGCCTCGGCGTCGCCGGTGCGGTTGACTGCCGAACAGTTCACGCGGGTCACGCTCCCCAACGGAATCACCATCGTTGGGGAGCGGATGCCCGCGGTTCGCTCCGTCGCGGTCGGAGCCTGGATCAAGGTCGGATCCCGGCACGAGGTCGGCCCCGAAGCGGGGCTCTCCCATTTCCTCGAGCACGTCGTCTTCAAGGGTACCCACCGCCGCGACGCGCTCGCGCTCGCGCTCTCCCTCGAATCCGTCGGCGGGAGCCTCGACGCGTTCACCGGCCGCGAAGTGACCTGCTACAACGCGCGCGTCCTCGAAGAGCACCTCGACCTCGCCGTCGACGTGCTCGCCGATCTCGCGCTCTCTCCCAAGATCGATCCCGCCGACGTGGAAAAGGAGAAGGGTGTCATCCTCGAGGAGATCCACAGCTCCGAGGACACGCCCGACGACCGCGTGCACGATCTCTTCGCCGACGCGGTGTGGCGCGGGCATCCGCTCGGCCACCGGATCCTGGGCGACGAAGAGACCGTGGCCGCGTTCACGCCGGAAATGGTGGCGGAGTACCACGGCCGCTACTACGTCGCCCCCAACCTGCTCCTCTCGGTGGCCGGCAGCTTCGACTGGGATCGGTTCGTCTCGCTCGTGGAGCGGCACTTCATTGCCTCTCCGGGACATCCCGTGCGGAGCCGCGTGCAGACGGCGGCCCAAGGAGGCGGCGTCTCCCACCACGTTCAGGACCTGGCGCAGCAGCACCTCTGCATCGGCGGCGTCGGCCTGCCGCACGAGCACCCCGACCGGTTCGCGCTCGTCCTCCTCTCGTCACTCCTCGGGGGCGGCATGAGCTCGCGGCTCTTCCAGCGTGTGCGGGAGCAGGAGGGGCTCGCCTATTCGGTCTACACCTACGCCGATTCGTACGACGACACGGGCCTCTTCTGTGCCGCGATGAGCGTGCAGCCCGACAACGGGCCGCGCGCGCTCCAGCTCACGCTCGCCGAGTTCGACCGCGTGGCGCACGAGGACATTCCGGCCGACGAGCTGGATTCGGTGAAGATGCAGCTCAAGGGGAGCATCCTCCTCGGCACCGAGAGCACGTCGAGCGAGATGACGCGGCTCGCGCGGGCTGAGATCTACGCGGGACGGAACGTGCCTGTCCGGGAGCTCATCGAATCCATCGATCGCGTGACCGAGGCGGACGTGCGCCGGCTCGCGCGGGAGCTCCTGTCGCGCGAGCGGCTCAGCCTCGTCGCGCTCGGCGCGCGCGGGGACCGGCCGTACATTCCTTCCGATCTCCTGAACGGCAGCACCCAGGGAGCCGCGTGAGCACGGTCCCCCTCAAGATCACCCTCGAAGAACACGCGGTCGGGGCACCCGAGTACCAGTCGGAGCACGCCGCCGGAATGGACCTGGTCGCCGCCGTCGACCGTGAGGTCGAGATCGCCCCCGGCGAGGTGGTGGCCGTTCCCACCGGGCTGCGCCTCGAGATCCCCGTTGGCTACGAAGGGCAGGTTCGCCCGCGAAGCGGTCTCGCCGCGAAGCACGCCATCGGCGTTCCGAACGCACCGGGCACCATCGACGCGGACTACCGCGGCGAGGTCAAGGTGCTCCTCGTGAACCTGGGCCTTAGCCCCTATCGCGTGCAGCGCGGCGATCGCATCGCGCAGCTCGTGATCGCTCCCGTGGTCCGCGCCGCGATCGAGGTGGTTGCCTCGCTCACGACGACGGCGCGCGGCGACGGCGGATTCGGCCATACCGGGCGGTGAGGGTGCCGCGGGGACCCAGGACTGCATCCGGCGTGTTCGTCTCGATATGAAACGTCGATTCTCGTGGCTCGAAATCGCCATCGCTGTGGGCATGGTGCTGGCCGTCCCCAGCCTGCCGGGCCGCCTGGGCGCGCCGCGCGCGCTGGCCGACGAGCCTCCGCCGGCCGCGAATGCCGCCCCTCCCTCGGCCGTGGCCGCCGAGTCGTTGGCCGCGCCGGACAGCGCGGACGCCGGGATCCAGACCGGCCTCGCGCCGGTGCCGTGGAAGATCGGGGAGTATTTCCAGTTCTCCATCGACTGGAACGGGCTGAACGGTGGCGGATCGCTCATGCAGGTGCAGAACATCGTGCGCGTGGACGGACGCCGGGCGTACCGCATCGTCACCAAGGCGGAGTCGAATTCGTTCGTCTCCAAGTTCTACAAGGTGCGCGACCGCGCGGAGTCGTTCGTCGACGCGGAGTCGCTCTACTCCGTCCGCTTCGTGAAGCACCTGCGCGAGGGGGGCTACAAGAAGGACGTCGACATCCGCTTCGACCAGGCGGCGGGGAAGGCGCGCTACGACGACGGCAAGACTTTCGACGTGCCGAAGCGCGTGCACGACGTGCTCTCCGCGTTCTACTATGTGCGCACCGTGCCCCTTCCGGACGGCGCGACGCTCTCGATTCCGACTCACGACAACGACAAGACGTACGAGATGGTGGTGAAGGTGCACGGCCGGGAGAAGGTGGAGGTCCCGGCGGGCAAGTTCGACTGCGTGGTCGTCGAGCCCATCCTCAAATCGGAGGGCGTATTCAAGTCGAAGGGGAGCATCCTCGTCTATCTCTCGGACGACGCGCGCCGCATTCCGGTGATGGTGAAGAGCAAGATCCCGGTCGGAGCGGTCACGGTGAGCCTCACCGACATGAGGCTCGCGTTCCCGGGCCGCCATTGAGCTCGCGATCGAGCGCCGCGCGATGAGCCGCCACTCCGAGATCGATCTCAAGGACGTCCGCACCATTCCGGTCGCGCAGCGGCCCACCAAGGTACGGACCGAGCTCTTCGCTCCCGCGCCGGATCCCGAGGCGCCCATCGGCGCCTTCGACCAGTACCTCCCCGATCTCCTGTCCGGCGCCGCGTTGAGGCGTCTCGTGGAATCGTGGGTTCTCGCGCGCGCCGACGGCCGGCCCGTGGTCGCGATGATGGGGGGCCACGTCATCAAGACGGGCGTGCAGCGGCCCCTCCTCGCGCTCCTCGAAGCGGGCGCCTTCACCGCCGTGGCGATGAACGGCGCGGCGGCGATCCACGACTTCGAGATCGCATTGTTCGGAAACACGTCGGAGCCGGTGGAGGAGACGCTCGGAGCGGGGCAGTTCGGCCTGGTCGAGGAAACGCCCACCCTCATGAATCTCGCGGTGAACGAGGGGGCCAAGCGGGAGAAGGGAATGGGCGAGGCGCTCGGAGACTTCCTGAACGAGGCCGACGCGCCGTACGCGTCCTTGAGCCTCCTCGCGCGCACCGCCCAGCTCGGCATTCCGTGCACGGTGCACGTGGCGATCGGAACGGACACGCTCCATCAGCATCCGTCGTTCGACGGAGCGTCCACGGGCGCGGCGACACATCGGGACTTCCGCATCTTCGCGGCGGCGCTCCGGGATCTCGAAGGGGGCGTGGTGCTCAACTTCGGCTCCGCGGTGATCCTGCCCGAGGTGTTCCTGAAGGCGCTCTCCACCGTGCGCAACCTCGGCCACGAGGCGGCCCGGTTCACGGCGGCGAACTTCGACCAGATCCGGCACTACCGGCCCGAGAAGAACGTGCTCGAGCGTCCGCTCCTCGCGGGAGGCCACGGCCACTCGTTCGTGGGCCCCCACGAGATCTGGATTCCGCTCCTGGCCGCGCTCTACCTCGGGCGGCGTCCCACCGCGTGACCAGGACCCGGGTCCTTCTCGTCCTCTTCGGCCTCGCCCTGAGCGCGGCCGCGGTCGTGATGCTGGGCCGCTCGATCGACGTGGGGGAGGCGGTGCGCTCGATTGGGCGCGCGTCCATTCCGTGGTTCCTGGCGGCCAACCTCCTGACCGTCGTCGTCTACTGGCTGAGGTCGCTTCGCTGGCAATCTCTCCTGAAGCCGCACGCGAGTCCCAGCGTCGGACGGCTCTTCCGCGCGAACATGATCGGGTTCCTCGCGATCAACGTGCTGCCGGCGAGACTGGGAGAATTGGTCCGGGCCTTTGGGCTAGCTCGGAAGGAGCGGATCTCGACCGCCGCGGTCATCGGTTCCGTCGCCGTGGAGCGCATCTTCGACATGATCTTCCTGGGTATTTTTTGGGCGCTGTCGCTTCTGTTTGCTCCGCTGCCGCCATGGTTCAAGTGGAGCGGCTACGTGACGATCGGGATCGCGGTGGTCATCGGAGGCGGGATCTGGATGCTGAACGCGTCCCGGGGCCGGTCGAGCCGCTTGCGGGACGGCGTCATGGCGCGGGTGCCGGACCGGATGAAGGACCGGTTCTCGTCGGCGGTGTCGGCGTTCGGCGTGGGGATCCAGATCGTGGGAAGGCCGGGGCTACTCCTGGAGGCGGCCTTCTGGTCGGCGGCGTCGTGGCTCGTGAGCTGCGGAACCTTCCTTCTGGTGGGTCAGAGCCTGGAAATCCACCTCCCGTTCTGGTCCACGTTCCTCCTCACCTTCGTCGTCTGCGTGGGGATCTCGCTCCCCTCCTCGCCGGGGTTCATCGGGATCATGGAGGGCGCCTGCGTCCTCGGACTAGGGTTCGTCAACGTCCGGGGGCCCGAAGCCCTCGCCTTCGCCATCCTCTACCACCTCACCCAGCTCCTCCCGCTCGTGGTCCTCGGCACATACTTCGCGATCCGCGAGCATCTTGCCCCCATCCGGTTGGTCCAGCCCGAAACCATCGATTCCGCCTCGAACCGAAAAAACTGACGACACAAGACACCCGGCGGAAGATACCGGTAACACTGTAAAGCTTTTTTAGTTGACTCCGGGGTGGGGGTTTGCTAGACTGCTTTTCGCACTAAATCCGCGCTCAGACGACAGTTAGATAGGGACCTTCCGAACTGGAGGCAGGATGAGGTCTTCCGAGGGGAAGCCTCAGTTGCATGACGGCGGGAGTCGCTTGTCCCTACTAGCGTCTACTACCCTGGTCGCGGCTTTAGGTTTCACGCCCTGGGTGCTCGGCGCAGAGACACCATGGATCCAGCTCGCGTTTCGGGCGCTGGGTCTCGTGGCGCTTCTCGTCGTGTCCCTCGGCACCGTGCGAGGCGTGCTCGTCGGCAGTCGATGGGCGGCGCGTGCGGCGGCCGGAGCCCTGCTCCTGATCGCCGTGTCGCTCCTGTCGGCCGCGATGTCGGTCCATCGGGGCAAAAGTCTCGAAGCCATGCTCAACCTGTTCGCGATCGCAGGTCTCTTCCTCGGCGCCGCCTTCCTTCTGCGTGGCAACCGGCTCCTGCGCTCGGTCGCGCTCCTCGAAGTCCTCGCCGCGGTGCCGGTCGCCGCGTTCGGTCTCGCCCAGCACTTCCGTCCCGACATCCTCCCCCCCGGCAATCCGTATCCCGGCCGCGCGCTCGGCCCGTTCGGACAGCCCAATCGTCTCGGGGGCTATCTCATCGCGATCGTGCCGGTGGCGATCGCATTGTCGTTCTCGGTTCAGGACCGCATGCTTCGCGTCGCGCTCCTCGCCGCCGTCTGCGGCCTCACCCTCTGTCTCGCGGCGACCTATTCGCGCGGCGCCTGGCTCGGTCTTGCGGCGGGCCTCGTCGCGCTCACGGCGATCCTCGCGTCCACGCCCGGCCTCATGCCGCGGCCGTCGCTCGCCATCGCCGCGGTCGTCGCGCTGGCGCTTCCGGCGGTATGGCTCGCCCCGGGCATCGCCTCTCGGCTCCATCCCGCTCCGACGACCGGCCCCGCGTGGAACCTTCCGATCGACCCCGAGCGTGAGGGATCGGGCGCGATGCGGAAGGCCATCTGGTCGGGCGCCCTCAAGGCCGCGTCCGCCCGTCCGTTCTTCGGATGGGGCATCGGCTCCTTCCGTGAAGCCTACGACCGTTCCAAGTCTCCAGTGTTGAAGCGCCTGGAGGCGGAAGGGGCGCGTACGGCCGATCAAGCGCACAGCGTCTATCTCGTGACGCTGGCCGAGCGTGGCGTTCTGGGTCTCGCCGCGCTCCTCGTGTTCGCGGGGCTGGGTCTTGCGGCCGGCCTCGCGGCTCTGCGATCGGCCTCCCCCGACCTCCGGCCACTGGCGGCGGGACTCCTCGCCTCCGTGGCGGCGCTTCTGATTCACGGCGTGCTCGAGGACAACCTCACGTTCGCGCCGCATGGAACCTTGCTCGCAGCCAACCTGGGACTCCTGGCGGCGTTGCCTCCGCACCGCGATTCGCGCATTCGCGCGCGGTGGATCGGCGCCCTGGGGATCCTCGCAGCCGTCTGTGGCCTGGGACTCAGCGCTTCGAGCGCGGTCGCGGCCACGGACGCGCGTGCGGCTCAGGCCGCCCTCGCGGCGGGTCAGGTGGAGCGGGCGATGGAACGTAGCACCGCAGCGACCCGTCTGGCACCGTGGGACGATCTCTACTGGGTCGGTCGTGCCGATGCCTCGGTTGCTGCCGCCCGTGGGGGGCGCGGGATCGAAGCGCTCCGGGATGCCGAGACATCCTACAAGAGCGCGATTGCCTTGAATGGCAGCGATCCGGTGACGCGTCACCAGCTCGCCCGTCTCTACCTGGCGCACACGGACGTGTTCGGTTCCCAGGACGTCACCAGGGCGCGCCTCGAGCTCCAGGCCGCGCTCGCGCAGAACCCGTACTACGCCGAGATCCGGAACGACCTCGGGGTCGCCTTCCTCGCGTCGGGGGAGCGGCAGAAAGCGGTTCAGTCCTTCGAAGAAGCGAGCCAGGGCCGCCGCGAGTTCGTGGATCCGCTCCTCAATCTGGCCGCGCTGGCCCTCGAGGACGGCAACACGGCGAAAGCGAAGCAGCTGGTCGATCAAGCGCTGGAACGGAATCCCGCCTCACCCCGCGCCGCCGCGATGCGTCAATCGCTCGCGACGCATCCGGGCGCCTGAGGACGATCGAACGACGAGATTGATTTTTGGAGATGAAGAGAACAGGACAGAACAAGATCGAGAGGAGGTGAGCATCCGGTCGTCGGCTGTAGACAGGTACAAGCTCGAATTCATCGGATGGCTTCGTAGAACGAGTTTCGAATGAGGGAGGACACGCAATGCGCAACCATGCTTTTCTAAAAGTCGCTCTCCTCGGGCTTCTGGCCTTCGCGCTCATGCCGGGTTATGCGGCGGCCGGTCAGGACCTGTCGGAGATGCTCGCCTCGAGCGCCGCGGTACACGCGACCGCGGTGAGCGGCCCGATTCTCCAGGTAGCGCCGCTGGCGCACGACTACGGCGTGCAGGACAACGGGACCAGCACCAACTTCAATTTCACGGTCAGCAACATCGGTGACCAGGATCTGCACATCACGAACCTCACCTCGAGCGATCCTGCGTTTGTCGCCCTTGTCGGCTCGCCCATCGCTCCGGGCGGCTCCACGATGATGTCGGTCCTGTTCAATCCGACCGACGGCGCGTTCCACAGCAGCAACATCATGGTCAGCTCGGACGGCGGTAACGTGACGGTGACGGTCCAGGGCCAGGCGAACGCGGCTCCGTCGATCGCACCGGTGGGTGACAAGAACGTGGCTGCGTTCACGCCGCTGAGCTTCACGGTCGTGGCGACGGACGCGGACGACACGCTGGACGACGCGATCACGTACTCGATG
>Ga0157379_10000796_pt1 | contig 25564 bp, 22 predicted proteins | sample S25metaG_FD_121802 | JGI IMG/M metagenome (GOLD analysis project Ga0157379, IMG submission 121802) | Switchgrass rhizosphere microbial communities from Kellogg Biological Station, Michigan, USA - S2-5 metaG | ecosystem: Host-associated > Plants > Roots > Rhizosphere > Soil | place: USA... | reverse complement strand
TTCTGGCCGAACTGCTCTGGTTGCAGATCCGTCTCACCACGGCAGGGAATAAGTTTTGACGTTCGTAAACGACTTCATGGCTTCCTGCACGCCTTCCTTTACACCTATCCCCGAGTCCTTGATCCCGCCAAAGGGCGTGAGCTCGAGCCGGTATCCTGGCACCTCGCGCACATTGACACTCCCTACGTTCAATTCCGTTACGAAGCGCGTGACGTAGTCGAGCCGGTTTGTGCAGATAGCCGAAGAGAGTCCGAAGTCTGTCGAGTTGGAGATCCGGATAGCTTCATTGATCGTCGCGAAGCGGATGACCGGGGAGACCGGCCCGAAGGTCTCCGTTTTGACGAGCGGCATATCCGGGTGCACGCCGTCGAGGACGGTCGGCGAGTAAAGGGCGCCCTGGCGAACGTTGCCGTAGAGCAGTCGCGCGCCTCTGCCAATCGCATCATTGACCTTGGCCTCGAACGATTTGGCAGCCGCCTCATCGATAACAGTGCCCATGTCCGTATGCGGATCCATCGGGTCGCCGTAGACAATAGCGCGGCTCTTTTTGACCAGCAATTCCACGAATTGCTCGGCCACGGACTCCTGCACCAGCATGCGCTTGATGGCGGTGCAGCGCTGCCCGGAGTTCTTGTACGAGCCCGCTACCGCGAGGCTCGAAGCTTCTTCCAGATCAGCATCCTCCATAACAATGATGGGATCATTGCCGCCGAGCTCTAGCACTTGCCGCTTGTAGACTGCCTTAGCGGCGATGCGCTTACCGTAGGGCACTCCACCGGTAAATGTGACCAGATCAACGTCACGGTGAGTCAGCATCTCGTCGGCAATTTCCTCCGGGCGGCCGGTCAGTACGCAGAACATCTCTGGGGGCAAGCCGGCCTCGACTAGCAACTCCTGCAGCATCAGCGCACTCAGCGGCGTCTTTTCAGAGGGCTTGAGGATCATCCGATTATTGGTGGCAATCGACGGGGCGACCTTATGGGCGACCTGATTGAGCGGATGATTGAAGGGCGTGATGGCGGAAATTACCCCCTGCAAGGGTTCGCGCATGGTGTACACGCGCCGCCGCTTGCCGTGCGCCGTCAGGTCGCACGAGAAAATCTGGCCATCGTCCTGGAGTGCCGCATTACCGGCAAACAGCAGCACGTCGCAGGCCCGCCCCACCTCGTAGACGGAGTCCTTCTTGCAAAGGCCGCTTTCAGCGGTGATCAAGTCGGAAATGGCACTCGTGCGATCGCGAATGAGCTGGGCGGCCCGATGGCAGATCTGTGCCCGTTCATAACGAGTCAGCGTGGGCCGGTAGGCGCGCGCCACTTCGAGCGCACGGCGCACCTCGGCAACGCCCGCAACCGGGACCGTCCCAGCCACTTTGCCGTTGTACGGATTGCGCACCTCCATGACCTTCCCGGTGCGGATGCGCTCCCCGCCAATGTGCAAGTGCCGGTGTTCGGCGATGTCAGCCGACACGATTGAGCGCCCAATCAAAGGCGTCAAAATTCCGCCAGCGCCGCTGGCTGTCCAAATTGGCAATCCGGCGATTGATGATTAGCGGCACTAACTGTTCAGAGAGCCCGCCGTGGGAGCGCAAGGGAACTTTGAGTCCTGATAGGTCGTGGCGGGCCGCTGAACTGCCCAATACGACCGAACGTTTGCCCGTGACCACCAGATCTCCGATGCGGTCGGTGGGCAGCTCAAAACGGGTGGCGGCCTGTGCGCGCGAAAGCACCAGGTCAATGCCGCGCAACGCGGCGATCTTTGCGGTCATGGCCGCGGTGTCCGCGGCAGCGGGCAGGTGCACGGTGGCGTAGGAACCGAGGGCGCCATGATGGACGACGTAGGGGTCCGTAATGGGCAGCACTACCCGCGCTTGCCCCGGATTCATCCATTCATCGAGCAGGTCCTGCAGATAGATTACATCGGGATTGCCATCCATCCGCGTCTTGGCGTTCATGCCATGATCTGCGGTCACCACGATCACGCAGCCGAGCGCGTCGAGCTCGCGCAGGTAGCCGTCCATCATCCGGTAGAACTCGTTTGCAGATTCGGTTCCCGGCGCGTACTTGTGCTGGACGTAGTCGGTGGTCGACAAGTACATGACATCCGGGCGTTGCGCTTTCATGAGACACACCCCGGCGGCAAACACGAACTCGGACAGGTCGGCACTGTAGACATCGGGCACCGGCCGACCCACCAGCTTTAGCACCTCGCCGATGCCGTGCTCTGCAATCGAAACCTGGTCGGCTTTTTCGGAGGAAAAGCAGATCCCGCGCATGCCATGGCCCAAGAGCTTGCGAAGTTTGTCCTTGGCGGTGACGACCGCGACGCTGCAGCCAGCCTCCGCCAAGGCAGCGAGGAGGGTAGGGGCGCGCAACCATTTCGGGTCATTCATCATGACTTCGACGTTGTTGACGGTGTCATACAGATAGTTGCCGCATATGCCGTGCACTGCGGGAGGCGCGCCGGTAACTATCGAAAGGTTGTTGGGATTGGTAAATGAGGGCATAACGCATTCGGCAATTACCGATGTGCCGCGCGCCAAGATGGTCTGCATCCACGGCATGTGCCCGCCGGCTACGGCCTGCGCGATGTAGTCGGGCTCGCAGCCATCCACGCACACCACCACTGAGGGTTGGGATGGCAGCTGATAGCTGCGTCCGTTGACTTCGACCTGGCGCATCCTGACCTCGCGGGCTGTGTGACTGTCTTTGGACTCACCGGCGCGTGCTGCGAAGCGCTGGAATTGGAGCTTGCCACCAGATGACAGTACGCGTCCGACAGTTTACTGTATAGCCGCATACCGGTACGCATCCATACACTCAGGACGGCGCGGCTCACCTCGCGCCAGAATTGCCATGACCGCTGCACCCTACCTGCTGACCCCTGGCCCGCTGACTATTTCGTTGACGACCAAGCAGTCGATGCTTAGGGACTGGGGCTCCTGGGACAGCGATTTCAATCTGATCACCGGGCGCATACGCGAACGCCTGCTGGACATCGTGCATGCCTCAGGGACCCACGAATGCGTGCCGTTGCAGGGCAGCGGAACCTTCTCGGTGGAAGCGGCGATCGGCACCCTGGTCCCACGCAGCGGTCACGTCTTGGTTCCCCAGAACGGCGCTTACTGCCAGCGCATTGCGCGCATCTGCAAGGTATTGGGCCGCAAAGTGACGACCATTGAGTATGCAGAAGATGCGGCAGTTCGCGCCGAAGACGTTGAGCGCATGCTCAGGGCCGATGCGGGGATCACCCACGTGGCGCTGGTGCATTGCGAGACCAGTGCGGGGATCCTCAATCCGCTGCAGGCGGTGGCCGATGTGGTGGCGCGGCAGAACCGCAGCTTGATTGTGGATGCCATGAGTTCCTTCGGTGCACTCGAGATCGATGCACGTCAGACCCCGTTTGATGCGTTGATCGCGGCCTCAGGGAAGTGTATCGAAGGACCGCCGGGAATGGCGTTTGTGATTGCCCGCCGCGCGAAGCTCGAGGGCTGCGAGGGCAATTCGCATTCGTTGGCCATGGACCTGTATGACCAGTGGGTGTACATGCAAAAAACCACGCAATGGCGGTTCACGCCGCCCACCCATGTCGTGGCGGCCTTTGACTGTGCCATTGACCAATTCATCAAGGAGGGCGGGCAGGCGGCGCGCGGCGCGCGCTACGCCGAAAACTGCCGCACCCTGATTGCCGGTCTGAAAACTCATGGTCTCGCCAGTTTCCTGCCCGCAGAAATTCAGGCACCCGTCATCGTGACGTTTCATGCACCACCTGTGCCTCGATATCGTTTCAAGGCTTTTTATGACGCGGTCAAGGCGCGCGGCTACATCCTCTATCCAGGAAAGTTGACCACGGTCGAGACCTTTAGGGTCGGCTGCATGGGGCAGCTGGGCGAACGCGGCATGGCTGGTGCGGTCGATGCGATCGCCGAGGTTCTGGCCGAACTCACTGCGGCGGCCTGATGGCATTGCTCGTGTAAGCGAGGTCGAAAGCAGGATGGCCAAGGCGCATGGGGAACTGCGTTTAACCCGATGCTGTAGCCGATCTCGCTTGAGGATTTCTGTACTGCCGACATCCCAGAGTCGCACTTTTCTGATGCCGCCGAACCGGGCCGACGGCCGTCACAAATGTCGCTCGAAAAGTTCTCATAAGAATAACGTAACCATATGACAAATGAGTGAAAAACTCAACGACGTAGCGACTCGATCGTTCCGGAACTCGTTTGGCAAAGCGCCCCGCTGGATCGCCTCTGCGCCCGGCCGCGTGAATTTGATTGGCGAGTTCACCGACTTCAATGGCGGCTATGTGCTGCCGATGGCCATCGAGCAGCGCACTGTAATTGCCGCGGCCCCAAACGGATCGCAAACCATCCTCATGCGAAGCGGGGCGAACGCCAACGAGATGCGTGTGAACGTGTCGGTGGCGCTGACTGCGGATCCAGTAGGTTCCTGGAGTAACTATCCCAAGGGTGTGATTGATGGATTCTGCCATCTCGGTGCTGTAGGCGAGGGTTTCGATGCGCAGGTCTTCTCCACAGTTCCTATTGGTGCGGGGCTATCAAGCAGCGCCGCGCTGGCAGCTGCCACCGCGACTCTGCTGGAGAAAGTGTGGGGCAGGTCGCTCGATCCTCTTCAAAAGGCGCGTTTGTGCCAGAAGGCCGAGCATGAGTACGCCGGGGTACCCTGCGGAATCATGGACCCGTACATTTCGGCTTGTGGTCGGGCAGATCAGTTGCTGTTGCTGGACTGCGAGTCTGAAGTGCCCGCTTGGATTGCCTTCGATGACCCGGCCGTTACTGTACTCGTTGTAAACACCAAGGTTCGCCACCAATTAGACGACGGTGGGTACGGCGAGCGTCGTGCGCGCTGTGAGTCCGCCGCGCGCGCCCTCGGAGTGCCCACGCTAAGATCAGCGACTTTCGAGGGCCTCAGCCGTTCCGCAGATCGGATGGATGAAATGACCGCACGCTGCGCGCGACATGTTATTGGTGAAATTGATCGCACTTTGCGGGCGGCGCAGTGTGCTCGCGAGCGGCAATGGGAGCGACTTGGAGAGCTCATGTACGCGAGCCATGAGTCACTACGGGCGAATATTGAAGTCAGCTGTCCCGAACTGGATGCAATCGTCGATTCGGCTCGTCAGCTGGGTAATCGCGGCGGGGTGTTTGGCTGTCGAATGACCGGGGGAGGATTCGGGGGCTGTGCGGTTGCGCTGATAAAAAGCTCCGAGCAGGAATCAATCGGCGAGCAAATAGGTGCCATGTACATGAGGAAGTTTGGCATTGACCCTGGCATTTTTGTGTCGCGTCCGGCCGCGGGCGCAGCCGTCGAAGAGCGAAGCACCAGCGAGGCTGCGGATTGATCCCATGCTAAAGGAGCAGCCGCATCGCCGCTTCAATCCACTCAGTGGCGAGTGGGTTCTGGTCTCGCCCGCCCGCAGGCAGCGGCCCTGGCAGGGCATGGACGAGGCGCCGGAGCCCGAATCGCGGCTGGCACATGATCCACAGTGCTATCTGTGTCCGGGTAACGAGCGCGGCAGCGGTGAGCGCAATCCGGATTACCGGGCGACATTCGTGTTCCAGAACGACTTCCCGGCATTGAGCGCGCAACCTGGTGCCGATGGAGGCCTGCAGCATCCACTATTTACCGCACATCCCGAGGCGGGCGAATGCCGCGTGCTTTGTTACTCGCCGCGGCACGACCTATCGCTGGCAGAACTGCCGATGGATTCGATGCGGGCCCTCATCAGCGCATGGATCGAGCAATCTCGTGAGCTCGAGCAGAAATGGCGCTGGGTACAGATTTTCGAAAACCGCGGAAGGCTGATGGGCGCATCGAGTCCACACCCCCATGGTCAGATCTGGGCCACCGCCTCGCTGCCGACTGAGATATCCCGGGAACTCACGCAGCAGCGCCAATGGAAGGCCGAGCACGGGACCTCACTGCTGCACGAGTACGCACGGTTGGAGCTAGACCGTGGCGAACGAACCGTGAAGGCGACCGCGCACTGGCTTGCGCTAGTGCCATGGTGGGCCGCCTGGCCATACGAGCTGCTGATATTGCCACGCCGATCGGTGCAGCGCCTGACCGATCTGTCCGTCGCAGAGGCTGATGATCTCGCGATACTGCTGCGCGACATATTGACGCGATACGACGGGTTATTTGAAGTGCCGTTTCCCTACAGTTTTGGTTGGCACGGGGCGCCTTCAACAAAACAGGAGGAAGCGGGCTGGCAGTTGCACGCGCACTTCTATCCACCACTGCTGCGCTCCGCGAAAGTGCGCAAATTCATGGTCGGTTACGAGTTACTGGCTGAAGTGCAGCGCGACATCACTCCCGAACAGGCCGCAGAATGCCTCCGCCAGTGCGCCGGGCGCTGACACAAGCCGCGAATTGGACTGCGGCCGTGGCCACAGGGGCGTCACTCCACCTGCTCTCCGTGCAAAGAGATGTCCAGGCCCTCGCGTTCCTGTTCTTCCGTGACGCGCAGGCCGATCGTCGCATCTATCGCCTTTAGGATAAGCGCACTCATCGTAAATCCGTAGACGACAGTGGTGCCTATTCCCCACAGCTGCGCAATCACCGACCCATCCAGGCCGCTGATGGCCTTGCTCGCAAAGACGCCGGTGAGCAGGGCGCCAACGATGCCGCCCACTCCGTGAACGCCGAACGCGTCGAGCGAGTCGTCGTAGCCGAGTGCACGTTTTAGCGAAGTCGCAGCGAAGAAACATACTCCACCGGCGACTAAGCCGATCACGACCGCCGGCGTCGGCCCCACGAAGCCCGAGGCTGGCGTAATGGCAACGAGCCCGGCAACGGCGCCCGAGGCTATGCCCAGCACACTGGGCTTCCTGTTGCTGATCCACTCGGCACACATCCAGGACAGCGCTGCGGAGGCGGTGGCCAGCTGAGTGACCAGCATGGCCATGCCGGCGCGTCCATCCGCTGCGCCGGCCGAGCCGGCGTTGAACCCAAACCATCCCACCCACAGCATCGCCGCACCGGTGAGAGTGAGCGTCAGATTGTGAGGTGCCATGGCCTCACGGCCATATCCGAGGCGCTTGCCTAGGATAAGACAACTCGCGAGCCCCGCCACTCCGGCATTGATGTGCACCACGGTGCCGCCGGCGTAGTCGAGCACGCCCTTCGAGGCGAGCCAGCCGGTCGGCTCCCAAACCCAATGCGCGATGGGGCAATAGACCGCCAACGACCACAAGCCAATGAACACGAGCATCGCCGAGAACTTCATGCGGTCGGCAAAGGCGCCCGCGATCAAAGCCGGCGTGATGATGGCAAAGGTCAGCTGAAACATCGCGTATACGCTTTCTGGAATGGTCGGCGCCAGATGGGAGACCGTCAGCTGGCTGGAGTCTTTGAGTACCGCCATGCCGTTGAACAGTGCCCGGCTGGCATTGCCCACGAACGCACCGGGAGTGAACGCCCACGAGTAGCCAATCAGCCACCACAGAATGGTGACCACGCACGTGATCGCGAAGCTTTGCATCAGCACGGCCAGCACGTTTTTCTTACGTACCATGCCGCCGTAGAAGAGTGCCAAGCCGGGTATGGTCATCATCAACACCAGCGCCGTGGAAGTCAGCATCCAAGCGGTGTCGCCCGGGCTGATCCGCCCGCTTTCCACCAGCGCAGGTGCAGCAGGAGCCGCGGCCAGGGCAAGGGGTACGAAACAACAACCAGCCGCGGCAGCCAGGGGCGGGGCGAGCGATTTTGTCATAGCGACACTCCGTGCAGTGCCACGCTTCAACTGGGCGACGGTGACGAGTGCGGTCACGGCCGGCACGGCCTTGCAGCGCGCGGGATCGCCGTGCGCGTTGCTGTGTACACTACTCCGCCTTGCTTCGCCAACCTTCGTGATACGCCTCACGCGCCCCACGTGCATAGGGCACTGGGGACACTTTCACGCGGACATTAAGCTGGCGGTGGCGTTCGACCGTGGTCTTCTTGGTGCCGCCATTTTCCTCACCCCAAACCAGGGTCAACTCGTCGCCGATATTGACGTCCGGATCGACCACACCGAGCGACAGGCCGCAGCGCTCGTTGTAACTGTAGCCACCGAACATCGAGTAGCCAACGGTCTTGCCGTTCCGCGTCACCTTGTCGAACGAAGACGAAGCGTAGTTGGCGATCGGCAGGTCGAAGAACTTGTACGGTTCCTGGCCCGGCACAAAGAGCGAGGCGTAGATCTTGGCGAGATCCTCGCCGTGCCATTCAAAGGTCACTTTCTTGCGGTGCGGCTGCTTGGCCTTCTTCTCAAGGGCTTCGCGCCCCGCGAAGTCATGGTCGAACTTGATGAACGGGCCGTAGCCCAGCTCGTAAGGAGTGAGGTAGTAGTCCTCGATGTTGTCGGAAACAAAACTCCCGCCGATCGAGCCGGTGCCCTCATAGCCCGCCGCCGGCAGCCATTCTCGGTAGGCTTTCATGCTGGCGCCGGTGTACACGGCCGGCAGGGGGGAGGGAATCCAGCCGGACTCGAGCGTATTGCTGGCATAGGCGCGCGAGCCCACCTGCACCAGTCCAAAGTCGCGGCCGGCTTCCAGTATTGCCTCGCGGACCTCGTCGCCTTCGGCGTAGGGGCCCCAGATCTCCAGGCCTGGCGCGCCCGCCATGCCGTGGCGCAGGGCGCGCACTTTGCGGCCTTTGACGTTGATGAGATCAAAATTGAAGAACTTTATGTCGGGGAGCGGTCCGCCATTGAGCTTGGTCAGCACCTTGGACGCATTGGGTCCCTGGACCTGGAAGCGGTAGTGGCGCCGCGTGACGGCTTTGCCGCGCGGATGTGAAGGCGAGCGATCGTCGCGGATGACCTCGACCTTGAAGCCGCCCGTGGAGGCTTGGAACTGCAGCCAGTTCACAGTCGGTGCGCGTCCGACGAACAGCATCTCGTTCTTGTCGGTGTAGAAGAGGATTCCGTCACCGATCACATAGCCCTCGTAGCTGCAGGGCACCATCTGCTTGGCCTTCCCGGGCGCGAAGTTCTGGAAGCTATTGATCGTGCAATAGGACATGAGCTTGGCAGCGTCGGGGCCCTTAACCGTGAGCTCGGCCATGTGGTGCGACTGATCAAACAGCACGGCGCTCTCGCGCCAGGCCCGCTGCTCATCGCGCCAGTTGCTGAATTCGCTCGGGACCACCGGATACACGTAGGCACCCAGCTGGGAATTACGCAGCATCTTGACCGGGTTGGCGGAGGACTGGAGCAGGCTTTCAAGGTTTGACTGACTCATCGGTGCAAGCTCTCCCTCTTATTGGTGCTTCGTCGTTGACCAACAATCCTGCGCTTGTGCCGTGTATCTGGCAATGGGATAGTACGAATTATCAGTATATGAAAAACAGATGGAGACCATGAGCGAGCTCGATCTCAATCTGCTGCGGGTGCTGGTGACTTTGGACGAGCAGCGCAGCGTCAGCCGGGCGGCGCTGAAGCTAGGACGCAGCCAGCCGGCGATCAGCGCCGCACTTTCGCGCCTACGCAAATTCTTTGACGATCGGCTTTTCCTGCGCGCCGGCAACCTGATGCAACCGACCGCACGGGCCGCGGGCATAGTCAGCTCGGCGCGTGCGGTGCTAGAGCGGATCGAGTCCGAGATCGTAGCCCCGCCGGTATTCGATCCTGCGGTAAGCGATCGTCCCGTCAGGCTGGCCCTTTCGGACGTGGGGGAGGTAGTTTTCCTGCCCGCGGTTCTGCAGCGCCTGCGTACATTGAGCCCCAAAGCCACGGTGTGCTCCGTGAGCCTGCCTGCCCAGGAAGTGCCCCACGAGCTGGAGCGCGGCGGAATTGATCTGGCGATCGGATACTTTCCCGACCTTCTCAAGAGCAACTGCTTCCAGCAGGTGCTGTTCACGGACGGATTCGCAGGCCTGATCCGCGCTGATCATCCGATCAGCGCCAGCCGGCTCACCCTCAAGCAGTTCCTGCAACTTGAGCACGCGGTCGTGCGCGTCGAGAGCCGGACCGAGGAGGTCATCGAGCGCTTTCTTGCCAAGCACAAGATACAGCGCCGTGTGGTGCTGACGACGCCGCACTTTGCCAGCACCCCGATCGTGGTGGCGCATTCGGACCTGCTGGTGACGGTGCCCGAGCCACTGGCCCGCTACTTCTCAAAGGCATCCGCGAACCTTCGCGTTGTCGGCCTGCCGTTCGAGCCGCCGCGCATCGAACTGCGGCAGTTCTGGCATCACAAGCTGCACACCGATCCGCGCAACCGCTGGCTGCGCACCATGATCTACGAGTTGTTCCGAGGGCGCCGCGCGGCACTGCCCCTGGAGCACCCGCAGCAACGGGCGATCGGGTGACCCATCTGGACCAATGCAGGCGGGTCAGTCAGACTGCGCAAATGGTATGTAACGCCTACAAACGCAAAGGGGCGCTTCCATGGCTGACGTAAAGCTGTATCACTGGGAGCCCAACGCCAATTCGGGCAAGCCGATGCTGGCGTTGATGGAAAAGGGCGTCACCTTCGACAGCCATTACCTCGATCTGCTCAATTTTGATCAGCACCGGCCCGAGTACCTCGCCGTCAATCCGCAGGGAACGATACCGGCGATGCTGCATGGCGATCTGGTGCTCACCGAATCCACAGCAATCATGGAGTACGTCGATGAGGTGTTTCCGGGTCCAAGCCTGATGCCTGCCAAGCCTGTTGATCGCTGGCGCGCGCGCTGGTGGATGAAGTTCCTCGACCAGTGGCTCGGGCCGAGTTTCTCGATGATCGGCTGGAGCGTGTTTGTCGGACCGGCGGTGCGTTCGAAAGACCCGGAAGAACTCAAGGCGGCCATCGAGCGCATACCACTGCCCGAACGCCGCGTCGCCTGGCGCAAGGCGATCTACGGCCAATTTAGCGATGCGGAACTTGAGGAGTCCCGGCGCCGGGTGGCCGTCGGCATTCGGATGCTGGAAGAGGCGCTCTCAAAGCGCGAGTGGCTGGCCAGTGACAGCTACAGCTTGGCGGATGCCAACGGCTTCAACCTCGGCTACGCCCTGCCGCTCTCGCAACCCGCGCTGTCCAACGACGAGCTCACGCCCAACATCATGCGTTGGCTGCGCGCCATCTACGCGCGGCCGGCGAGCAAGGCCTGCTGGGCGCTGGGCCGCACGGGTCTGGTCAAGCGCGTGGAGATTCTGGAGCGGCCCTACATCGGCAAGGAGGCGCGCCCGTGAGCACAACCTTGTACCACGGTGAGCCCAACGGGCCATCCTTTACCGTGCTGACGGCGTTGTTTGAAGTCGGAGTGCGCGCTGAACTGGTACGCATTGACTTAGCCGCGGGCGATCGCCACAGCCTCGAGGCCGCAAAGGAGGCGGAGGTCGCCATGAGCGTCGAAGGGGAAGGGCCAGTGCTGGTGGCCGACGGCGTGGCGATGGCAGATTCGGTGTTCATCGCCTGTTATCTGGATGATGTTGGCGACGGCGGCAAGTTGCGCCCCTCGGGCGCCTACGAGCGCTGGGCGATGATGACCTGGTGTCGTCAAATGATCGAGCGGACGGCGCCTGCAGCGGCCTATCTCGGGTGTCGAGCGCACCCGCCAAAAGCCAATCCAAAGAATCTCCCTAAAATTATCAGCGCAGATTTGCGTGCGCGCTGGGAAGACATTGCCGCAGGCCGGTTTGCCGCCGACAGAGTGGCCGACAGCGAAGCCAAAATCACGCAGGCCGTGCGCAAGGTGGAAGCGCAGCTGGACGGGCGCGAGTGGTTGATGGGCTCGTTTTCGATTGCCGACCTGGAAAGCTACGCGTGGCTGGCTGGCATGGTGGAGCTGGTGCCCGGCGCGTATGCGGATGCGCCTCGCACTCGCGCTTGGCTGGAGCGTGTCAAGCGACGGCCGGCGGTGGCCAAGGCGCTCGCGCTGGCATCGCGCGGCGATCCAGTGAAATACTGGGCGCCAGGTCCTGAGATCAACCGCTGGGGCTGAGCCGTAGGAGAAACAATGAGAGCACAAATCATTTGTGCCGCCAGTGCGGCCCTGTTGGCATCCTGCACAATGGTCGATCCGGGAACAGCCCCCGAACCGACGAGCGTCGGCGCGCGCAGCCTGATGATGGCCGCGGGCAACACCCAGGACTGGCTGACCACCGGTCGGACTTACGACGAGCAGCGATTCTCGCCCCTCGACAAGATCAACGCCAAGAACGTCAGCACTCTAGGGCTCGCCTGGTACGCCGACATGGACACGGCCCGCGGGCAGGAAGCAACACCGCTGGTCATCGACGGAAGAATCTACGTATCGACGGCTTGGTCGAAAGTAAAGGCCTATGACGGTGCCACGGGAAAACTGCTCTGGGACTTTGACCCGAAGGTGCCGGGAGCCACTGCAGTTAGAGCCTGCTGTGATGTGGTCAATCGTGGCCTGGCCGCTTGGGGCCGCAGGCTGTATCTGGGCACCCTCGATGGCCGCCTGATCGCGCTCGATCGCGAAAGCGGAAAGCCGGTCTGGACTTCCCAAACCGTGGACCCGTCCATGCCTTACACCATTACCGGTGCGCCACGGATCATCAACGGCCGGGTAATCATCGGCAACGGCGGCGCCGAAATGGGCGTGCGCGGTTACATCACGGCCTATGACGCGAATGACGGCCGGCAGCTCTGGCGCTTTTACACCGTGCCCGCGCAGCCGGGCAGCAACAGCGCCAAGTATCTCAAGGATGCGGAGGCGACCTGGAAAGGGGAATGGTGGAAGCTGGGCGGTGGCGGCACCGTCTGGGATTCCATGGCCTACGATCCTGAACTCGATCTGCTGTATATCGGCGTTGGTAACGGGAGCCCCTGGAATCAGGCGTACCGCTCGCCCGGCGGTGGCGACAATTTATATCTGTCTTCCATTGTGGCTCTCAAGCCGCAGACCGGCGAGTACGTGTGGCACTACCAGACCACTCCCGGCGAGACCTGGGACTTCACCGCCACGCAGCACATGATTCTGGCGGACCTCAAGATCAACGGACAGCTGCGCAAAGTGCTGATGCAGGCACCGAAGAATGGTTACTTTTACGTGCTGGATCGGGCCACCGGCGCGCTGATCTCGGCGAACAACTTCGTGCCGGTGAATTGGGCCAAGGGGATCGATCCCAAAACCGGCAGGCCCATCGAAAATCTCGAAGCCCGCATCGACAAGACCGGCAAGCCTGCGCTCGTGTTGCCTGGACCTAGTGGTGCGCACAGCTGGCAACCCATGGCCTTCGACCCGACCTTTGGTCTGGTCTACATTCCAGCGCTGCTGGTGGCCTTTCCGTTCACGCCAGCCTCGCCGTGGAAGAGCGAGCCGCAGGGCTTCAACACCGGCATGGACTTTGCCGCGAGTGCGATGCCCGCCGATCCTAAGGTGCGCGCCGCGGTTGCCTCCGCGACTACCGGCGCGCTCATCGCCTGGGACCCGGTTGCGCAGCAGCAGCGCTGGCGCGTGGACCTGAAAGGGCCATGGAACGGGGGCGTGCTGGCCACGGCCGGCGGCTTGGTGTTCGAAGGCAATTCCCTCAAGGAGTTCGTTGCCTACGATGCTGAGCGCGGCACCAAACTGTGGTCGACCGGCGCCCAGACGGGAATCATAGCGGCCCCTGTGACCTATTCGATCAAGGGTGAGCAGTACGTGGCCGTCATGGCGGGGTGGGGCGGTGTCTGGGCGCTGGCGCCGGGTGTTCTCAGCGAGGTCGGCGGGCCCATCCGCAACGTATCGAGATTGCTGGTGTACAAGCTGGGCGGCACCGCGCGGCTTCCGCCCGAGCAGCCGATTGTGCGCGCGCCGCTCGATCCGCCGCCGGTGAGCGGCACGGCCGAGCAGCTGGCTGACGGGGCGCGTTTTTACGGACGCTATTGCAGCGTGTGCCACGGCGATGCTGCCTATGGCAGCACACTGGTCCCGGATCTGCGCCGCAGTGGCCTGTTGCGTGACAGCGGCGCCTGGTCAAACGTTGTACATGACGGTGCGCTGAAGGATGGCGGCATGGTCGGTTTCGCCAAGGTGCTGGAGCCGGCGCAAATCGACAGCATTCGCCTGTACGTCATCAAGCGGGCTAACGAAGATAAGAGCCTGGGAGTCCAGTAATGGCAATCACTCTATATACCGCCGCGACGCCTAACGGCTGGAAGATCTCCATTGCACTCGAAGAACTGAGCCTGCCCTACGAAGTACGGGTCGTCGATTTTGCCCACAAGGAGCAAAAATCAGACTGGTACTTGAAGCTCAATCCTAACGGCAGGATTCCCACGCTCGTCGACGATGATTTCACGGTGTTCGAGTCGGGAGCGATCCTGATCTATCTGGCGGAGAAGACCGGCAAGCTCATGCCCAAGGACGTCCGCGGCCGCAGTAAGGTCATTCAATGGCTCATGTTCCAGAAGTCGGGCATCGGTCCGATGATGGGTCAGGCCAACGTGTTCTTCCGATACTTCCCGGAAAAGCTGCACTCGGTCATCGGCCGCTACCAGCGCGAGGTCAGCCGCCTGTTCCAGGTGCTGGATACGCAGCTTGCCAGCCACGAGTACATTGCCGGCGATTATTCGATCGCCGACATCGCCATGTGGCCCTGGGTATCCGGTTACGATTATTCGGGAGTGCCGATCGACGAATTCCCGCACTTGCAGCGCTGGCTCAAGCTGGTGGGCGAGCGGCCGGCGGTTCAGGCGGGCCGCGATGTGCCGATCAAGCGCGATCGCGCCGCAGAAATAGAAGCCGCCAGGAAGACCGGACCGTCGATGCTGGCATGAGTCGCCGGGAGCAGTTCGCCAGGCGCGGCGTAGACTCCGATAGAGAGGGCAATCGTGATTAATCTTGCCAAGATTCGCGCGATCGACGTGCACGTGCACGCCGAGGTGTCCTGTCACGACCCCGAAGACCCGGTGATGGGCAAGTTTTTTGATGCGGCCTCGAGCTATTTCAAAGCGCCGCGCCAACGACCCAGCATCCCCGAGATCATCAGCTACTACCGCGAGCAGCAGATTGCCTTCTGCATGTTTACGGTCGATTGCGAAAGCGCCATCGGCGCCAAGCGGGTCAGCAACTACGAAATCGCGGAATACGCGGCCAAGAACGATGACATCGTTATTGCCTTCGCTTCGATTGACCCGCGCAAAGGCAAACTGGGCGCCAAGGAAGCACGTGACCTCATCGAGAACCATGGTGTCAGGGGATTTAAGTTTCACGGCATCATGCAGGACATCCATCCCGCCGATCGCATCGCCTACCCGATCTATGAAGTGATCGCCGAGCACAAGTTGCCGGCCATATTTCATACGGGCCACTCGGGCATGGGCACGGGCATGCGCGGCGGCGGCGGAGTACGTCTTAAGTGGGGTCAGCCGATGCTGATCGATGATGTCGCGGTCGATTTCCCTGATATCAAATTCATTCTTGCGCACCCCGGCTGGCCCTGGGTCGACGAGAGCCTTTCGATGGCCCTGCACAAAGAGAACGTATACATGGATCTGTCCGGATGGAGCCCGAAATACTTCCAGCCGCAGATTATTCAGTACGCCAATGGCCAATTAAGCAAAAAGATGTTGTTCGGTTCGGACTTCCCACTGCTGCGCCCGGACAAGTGGCTGGAGGCGGCCAAGCAGGTCGGATTCAAGGATGAAGTGCTGCCTGGGATCATGAAGGACAACGCCGCGCGGCTGCTGGGACTGAAGTGAGCGAATTTGACGGCGCTCATGTACTGATTACCGGGGCCTCCACCGGCATCGGCCTGGCGGCCGCCAGGCTACTGAGCGAGCGCGGTGCCAGGGTCTTTCTGGTCGCGCGCAACGCGGCCAAACTGGAGGAGGCCGCGAGGGAAATTAAGCACGCAGGCGGAACAGCCGCGTGCGCCAGTGCGGACGTGTCCGACCGCGGTGCACTGCTGGCGGCGCTGGCCGCCGCCGAGGAGAGATTCGGTCCGCTGGCGGCCTTATTCGCCAACGCGGGTACCGGCGGCAGGTTTGCATCGCTCGGTGAGTACCCGGACGACGTGTTTGAAGCGGTGATGCGCACCAACTTCTACAGTGTGTTCTGGGCGCTCAAGCAGGTGCTGCCCGGAATGATCACGCGCCGCCGCGGGAGCATCTTGATAACTGGAAGCCTCGCCAGCGAACGCGGGATGCCCAACAATGTCGCCTACCTGGCGTCGAAACACGGAGTTCTCGGGCTGGCGCGAGCGGCTGCCGCGGAAGCGGCACCGCACAACGTGCGCGTCAATTGCCTGGTACCCGGGCTGATTGAGACTCCCATGCTCATGCAGTTGGACCCAAACTCATCGGCCGACGCATTGCGTGCCATGTTTGGCAAAGCGGTGCCCATGGGGCATATTGGCAGCGCGAAGGAGGCTGCGGAGCTGGCGTGCTTCCTGCTGTCCGATCGGGCCAGCCACGTGACAGCCCAATCGCTCGCTGTGGACGGCGGCATTTTGGGGACTTTCATACCGAAATAGGTCAGATATGCCGATCAAGTACTACCACGCAGAACCGGCGGCCAATTCCCTCAAATCGATGATCCCTTTGCTGGAGAAGGCCATCGACTTCCAGAGCGTCTATGTCGACCTGCACAAGTTTGAGCAGCATTCCGAATGGTTCGTAGCGGTCAACCCGGAGGGCCAGGTGCCGGTGCTGGACCATGACGGCCACATCATCACGCATACCACGGTCATCAATGAGTATCTCGAGGACGTATTCCCCGAGATCCCGCTGCGGCCCCGCGACCCGGTCGGCGCGGCGCGCATGCGCTACTGGAATAAATTCGTCGATGAGCAGGTGATGAACTACACCTCGATGCACGGCTGGCACCGGATGGTGGGCGTCATTGCGCGCAACATCGAGCTCGGGGAGTTCGAAAAGCTCATGGAGCGCATTCCGCTGCCGGACCAGCGCAAGAAGTGGAAGACAGCTCGTTCGGGATTCAGCGATGCAGATCTGGCCTATGCGGTGGAAAAGGTCGTCTACGCCATCGACAAAGTGGAAAAGCAGCTGTCGCGCACGGCCTGGCTGGCCGGCGACAACTACACGCTGGCGGACATCAATTTTTATTCCATGTGCGGCATGATGGTCGAGCGCATGTTCCCGGAACTGGGGGTCGCCAAGCGCTGCCCGCGAATGGTGGACTGGCGCGAGCGGATGACGGCCCGGCCGGCCGTGGCCCGCGCTCTGGCGGGCGAGGATCGGACCTCGCCGGCGCTACGCACTTTTACAGGACATGCTCGATGAGCGCGCCGCGCATTCGCAGCTGGCGACTGCCCGCGGGGTGTACTTCCGCGGACCAGCTGGAGCTGGTGGAAGTACCGAAGCCAGTGCCCGGACCGGAGGAAGTGCTCATTCGGATGAGAGCCAACTCGCTCAATTTCCGCGATCAGGCGATTACCCGCGGTCACTACTTTGGTGGGCCCATCAAGGCGGCATGCACGCCGCTGTCCGACGGCGCGGGTGTGATCGAGGCGGTGGGTGGCAAGGTCAAGAATCTGGTCGTGGGGGATCGCGTAGCTGGCACGTTCTTCCAAGGCTGGTCGGAGGGTCCGCCAACGCCGGAGCTGGGGGAGGCGCTGGGCGCACCGCCAGCCAAGGGCATGTTCGCCGAGTATGTATGCCTGCCACAGACCGGGGTAATCAAGGTGGCCGAGTCGCTTACTTTCGAAGAGGCCGCGACCCTTCCTTGCGCCGGCGTGACCGCATGGAATGCACTGATGAAGGGTATTCGCCCGTTGACGCACGGCAGCAGCGTGCTACTGATCGGCGCCGGCGGAGTGTCGCTACTGGCCTTGCAGATCGCCAAGGCGGCTGGCGCCCGAGTCATCGCAACCTCCTCGAGCGAGGCGAAGCTCGAACGGCTGCGAGAATTGGGGGCTGACGCGACCGTGAACTATCGCACCGAGACCAACTGGGGCGCCAAGTCAGCGGAACTGGCCGGGGGCGGCGTGAACCACGTGGTCGAAGTCGGTGGCCTGGGGACGTTGTCGCAGTCCCTTCAAGCGGTTGGTTTTGGCGGAGAAGTCGCCCTGATCGGCGTGCTGTCCATGCAGGGCGACACCAATCCGATGTCTTTGATGGTCAAGGGAGCGAGTCTAAGGGGTATCTTCGTCGGCTCGGCAGCGATGGCGCGTGACCTGAACGCCTTCATAGATCGTCATCGCGTCAAACCGGTAATCGATCGCGTGTTCAAGTTCGAAGACGCCAAGGCAGCCTACGCCTACCAATCCTCGGCCGATCTGTTTGGCAAGGTCGTCATCTCGTATCCAGCGTAAATTAGCAGGGCCGTCAGACTGCTGCGGCTGCGGCGAACTCAGTCGCCGAAGAAATTGAGCTCCAGGAGCACGCCATTCGGGTCCACGGTGAAGACCTGCCGCAACCCAATGGCCCGCACCAGATTGACCTGGTGCTCTAGACCCCGTTTGGTGAGCCTTGTGATTATCTCGTCGTAACCCGTGCAGTTGAGCGCAACATGATGAAGCGCTCCGGTGGGACCGGCATGCACCTCGCGCTCGAACGTGCGCGGACAATCAAGGCTGTTGATGTGTATGACCGCGCGCCCGGAAGCATCGTACATCCACTGCGCATTGCTGGGAGTGAGCGGGGGCGGGGCGTCGCGCCGCTCGAGTCCGAACAGATCGGCGTAGTAGCGCGCGCTGCTATCCAGATCCTCGACGATGATGTTCACATGATCGAGCGCATTGACGCGCATGGCTCAACCCCTAGCTCGCCTTTAGTCCCCGGCGCTGCTTCCTGTAGCTTTCGCGGCGAATCTTCTCGAAGTCGGTGCGCTTCTCGAAGCCGGGATCCTTGGGGTACTCCCGGAAGTCCGCGAGTATTTCATCGAATACCTCTCGCAACTCTTCCTTGAACTCGGGGTGCGAGAATATATACAACCGGTCCTCCCGCATGGCCTCAAGCACGCGCGCGGCGATCACATCGGGCTCCATGCCGAATTCATGGATTTCGGCGAGGCGCTTGACGCCGGCGGCGTCGACGGGTTGAGCGCCCGCCTTGAGCTCCGCAGGCCGGATGTCAGCGCTGGCGTAGATATAGGACTTGACCAGCCCTGGGCACAATACTGAGACGCCGATGTTGTGCGGTGCGAGACTGGCGCGCAGCGACTCCGACAGGCCGCGGACCGCGAATTTCGTGGTGTTGTAGACGCCGGGTACTCCGGCGGCCAGGAATGCCGCCATGGACGCCGTGTTGACAACATAGCCACCCTTGCCAGCGGCAATCATGCGAGGCACAAAGGTCACTACCCCATTGATCGGTCCTTGAAGATTGACGCCCATAATCCAGTCCCAGTCGTCGAAGCTGGATTGCTCGCCGGTCTGAAACAGGTTGACGCCCGCATTGTTGAACAACAGGCTTACCGGCCCGAATTTGGCTTCAACCTGGTCGGCGGCCTTGGTCATCGCAGCGCGCGATGAGACATCCAACTGCACGCCCATGAGTTTCGGGTGCTGCAGCGATTTCAAAGCCGTGTCTATCGACTCCTGGCGAATGTCCGCCATGGCCACGTTGCAGCCGGCGGCGAGCAGCGCCCGTACCAGTCCGATGCCGATACCGTTGGCGCCGCCCGTGACAAACGCGGTGCGCCCCGCAAAGTCTTTCATGACCTCAATCCCCTATGCCGTGCGGTCTATGCCATTTGCCTTAAAGCGTGAATATCGCGCCTCCAGTTGGAAACGCTATTTTTACGGGCAGATTCTGCAATGGGCTCTTTCCTGCTTGTATCTAACACATACAATCTGTTAATTGTAAAGCGGTCGCGATCCAAGGAGCATAAGAATGAGTGGGGGAAGCATGCAGAACTCGACTCCTGCAATGACTACAAGTCGCCCGACGCAACCGTGGCCATCGCTTGGTGCCGCCTACTACGGGCTCGCCGTCATTATTTTGGCGACCATGCTCAATTTCTTCGATGCCAACTTATTTACCCTGATGGCGCAAACCATCAAGGTGGATTTCAAACTCACTGACGAAGAGCTAGGGTTTCTGGTCGGGCCGGCGAACGTCATTTTCTACGTATTGGTCGGCATTCCGATGGCAAGGTTAGTGGACACCTACCCCCGCAAGATTGTGTTGGCCTGCGGCATCGCGGCGATCGGCGGAATTACTGCGCTCGGGGGGCTGTCGCAGAATTTCAAGCAGCTGTTCAGCAGCCGCATGCTCGTCGGTGCCGGGGGATCGGCGCATGCCCCGGGCGCCTATTCAATGCTCGCTGATTATTTCCCACCGGCAAAGGTGCCGCGCGCGATCGGTCTGCTTCAACTAGGCTTTATTGGTGGAGGCGCGCTGGGATACTTCTTCGGCGGCAAATTGATTGGCATGGCCTTGACCTGGCCGGTCGGCAGCTGGATGGGACTAACCATGCACGGCTGGCAATGGATTCTCATCATGGTTGGAGCGCCTGGCTTGGTAATCGCCGTACTGTTGCTGTTTGCGAAGGAGCCCGCGCGGCGTGGCGCGGCAGCGTTTGGCAAGGCGCTGCCGGTCAAGGCGGTGCTGCATGAGATTGCCGCCCGTCGGTCCACGTACCTGCCGCTCTTCATCGGCTTGGCGTTCAGTGCTACGCAGTCGATAGGAGCGCAGGCGTGGTTCGGGCCCTTCATGATGCGTACCTACGGCTGGGACGTGAAGGACGTCGGCGCCAAGCTGGGCGAAATGTTCCTGATTTCTTCGCTATTGGGTGTCGTGTTGGGCACAGTGCTCGTCGAACGGCTGTCAAAGCGCTACAAGGACGCGCACGTGCGCGCTTCTACCATTCTGTTTTCGGTTGCGGCGCCGTTCGGCATCATGGCGCCGCTGATGCCCACGGGTAATCTCGCGCTGCTGTGCCTGGGAGTGGCGGGTATGTGTGGGCTCGCCTCGGCCGTGCCGCAGAATGCAGCCATCCAGCGCATCACCCCAAATGCGATGCGCGGACAGGTCACCGCCATATATCTTTTTATGTTCATCGTATTCGGTGCACTGGGCGGCCAACTTATTGGAACTGTCACGCAGCGCGTGTTTCATTCTGAGGCCGCCCTGTGGAAGGCTATCGCTCTGACAGCCTCGGTACTCCTGCCACTTGCCGCTTACACCATTTCTCGCGGCATCAAGCCCTACGGCCGCGAAGTTGAGCGCCTCGAGGCCATCGAGGCGAAAGCCGACTCATGAGCTATCCCGAGCTGCACATGCTCATCGCCGGCGAGCGGATCCCCGTGGGGCATCGTCGCACGCATGCTGTCGTCAATCCCGCAACCGGCGAAACCCTCGGCCAATTACCGCTCGCCGACAGCCGGGATCTGGACCGAGCTCTGCAGGCAGCGCAGCGCGGCTTCCGCCTGTGGCGGGATGCGGCGCCGCGGGAGCGCGCTGCCGTGCTCTCGGGAGCGGCGAGACTCCTGGCCGAGCGCCAAGATCAGATCGCGCGCATCGCGACACTGGAGGAGGGCAAGACGCTTGCGGAGGCGCGGCTAGAAGTTCAAATGGTCGCCGGCCTGTTCGAGTTTTTCTCGGGTGAATGCGAACGGGTTTACGGGCGACAGCTGATGCGGCCATCCGGCATGCGCTCGACCGTCGTCTTTGAACCGGTCGGACCGGTGGCGGCCTTCGCACCGTGGAATTTCCCGGTCGGTAATCCGGGGCGCAAGCTCGGTGCACCAATTGCGGCCGGCTGTTCAGTAATCCTTAAGGCCGCGGAGGAAGCGCCAGGTTCCGCGCTCGCGGTGCTGCAATGCTTACTCGATGCCGGCTTGCCCAAGGACGTTGGACAGGCAGTGTTTGGTGTTCCCGACGAGGTATCTCGCCACTTGCTGGCTTCGCCCATCGTTCGCAAACTCAGTTTCACGGGATCCACGGCGGTCGGTCGTCAATTGATGAAACTGGCGGCGGACGACTGTAAGCGCACGACCATGGAGATGGGTGGTCATGGAGCCGTGCTGGTGTTCGACGATGTCGACTTGGACCAAGTACTGACGACCATGGTGGCCTCGAAATTCCGCAATGCCGGACAAGTATGCGTGTCGCCCACGCGCTTCATCGTGCAGCGGGGCATCTTCGATCGCTTCCGGGACGGCTTTGTAGAGCGCGCCAAGCATCTGCGGGTGGGCAGTGGGCTGGAGCAGGGCGTGCAAATGGGGCCCATGGCCAACCCGCGCCGACCCGAGGCGATGGACCGGCTGATCTCGGGTGCTGTCGCCGCAGGTGCGAAATTGCACACCGGAGGCCAGAAACTCGGTGCGCAGGGCTACTTTTACGCGCCATCCGTGCTTTCGGAGGTGCCCGTGAAGTCCGACATCATGAACGAGGAACCGTTCGGGCCAGTGGCAATGATCAATTCCTATGGCTCTGAGGAAGAAATGATCGCGGAGGCTAACCGGCTAGCCTACGGCCTTGCGGCCTACAGCTGGACCAATGATGCGAAGCGCCAAAAGCGGCTGGCGCGCGAAGTCGAGAGCGGGATGTTTTGCGTCAACACGACCACGCTCGGTGGTCCCGATGCGCCGTTTGGTGGCGTGAAGTGGTCAGGTCACGGGCATGAAAACGGGCCCGAAGGTGTAATGGCCTGCATGGTGCTGAAGACAGTGCACGAAGGATAAGTCATGTCACATCAGCTCAAGACCGGCGGCGACCGCGGCTACCTGCGCATCGCTACCGAGGAAGCTTTTGCCACTCGGGAGCAGATCGACGCGTACCTGCGCATGATCAAAGAGGGCAGTGCGGACCGCGGCCTGGTCTCGCTTTGGGGTTTCTACGCGCGCAGCCCCTCCGCGCGCGCAACGCAGGTGCTGGAAGGGCTCCTGGATCTCGGCGAGATGCGCATCCGGAACATGGATGCCACTGGAATCGACAAGGCGATACTGGCGCTTACAGCACCCGGCGCGCAGCCACTGCCGGATGTGGCCGAGGCGCGAGGGCTCGCACAGCGCGCCAACGACTATCTTGCGGAACACGTGTCGCGACACCCCGATCGTTATATCGGCATGACCACGGTCGCGCCGCAGGATCCGGCCTGGTCGGCGGCCGAGATTCTTCGAGGAGCCCGAACGCTTGGTTTCAAGGGCGTGCAGATCAACAGCCATACCCAAGGACAGTACTTGGATGATCCAAAGTTTGACCCGATATTTCGCGCTCTCGCCGACTGCGGCCAGCCGCTCTACATTCACCCCTCATCGCCACCCGATTCCATGATTGGGCCCCTGCTGGAGGCCGGTCTGGATGGGGCGATCTTTGGTTTCGGCGTGGACACGGGGATGCATCTCTTGCGGTTGATCGTAACGGGTATCTTTGATCGCTATCCGAACCTGCAGATCATGGTCGGTCACATGGGCGAAGCGCTGCCGTTTTGGCTGTACCGGATTGACTACATGCACCAGGCCGGCGTGCGTGCCCAGCGGTACGCGCAAATGAAGCCGCTAAAGAAGACGATCACGGAATACATGCGATCCAACGTGCTTATCACCACCAGTGGCATGGCCTGGGCCCCGGCCATCAAGTTTTCGCAGTCGGTTCTGGGGGAGGATCGCGTGATGTACGCCATGGACTACCCCTATCAGTTTGTTCCCGACGAGGTGCGCACCCACGATCTGCTGGACATCACGCCCGAGGCTAAGAAGAAGTTGATGCAGACCAACGCGGAACGCTGGTTCAAGTTGTGAGCGAGGAGCGCATCGGGCGCGCTGCGTGGTACGCATTGGCATTGGTGGCTCTCGCCAATGCCATGAGCCTTTTGGACCGCAACATTTTGGCTATCCTCGCTCCGCGCATCAAGGCCGACCTGCACATCGGTGATGCCGAGATGGGGCTGCTCTACGGCACGGTGTTTGCGCTGTTCTATGCGCTATTCTCGCTGCCGCTGGGCCGGCTGGCGGACGGTTGGATCAGGACCCGGCTGCTTGGGCTTGCGCTCGCATTCTGGTCAATCGCCACCGCCCTTGGAGCCGCTGCTCAGGGTTTTGCGGTTCTGGCCCTCTCACGTCTCGGGGTCGGCATCGGCGAAGGTGCGGTTTATCCGGCGGGAAACTCGCTGGTGTTCGATCAGTTTCCGAAGGCCAGGCGCGGCATCGCCATGGCGGTGATCGCCGCGGCCATTGCCGTGGGCTTAGGCGCCTCACTGGTCCTCGGCGGTGTGGCGGCCGACTGGTGGGACCAAAAGTACCAGACTAGTCATGCGCCGCTGGGACTGCGAGGCTGGCAGTTTGCATTCCTGGTAGCGGCGCTGCCGGGTTTTTTGGTGGCGGCGCTGCTGTGGCGAATGGCCGAGCCGCAGCGCGGCGCGGCCGATGGCATCAATTCGCCCTCGGACAAACACCCGTTCCGCGCCAGCCTCGCGGTACTGGGCGCAGTGACGCCGCTAAGCAACTGGGTGGCACTGGCCCGCCGCCAAGCGGGAAGTCGCGAATGGCTGTGGAATATCGCCACCCTGCTCGCAGTAATCCTGATGATGATCGCCCTGACTCAAATTACCTCGGCATTCTCGCCACGCCCGCCTTTGCATTTCGGTGGTCTGGCGGTCAGTCCACACGCGCTGCAGTGGGCGGTCGTCGGCTTCGGGATCTTCGTAGTCATGAACCTGTTTCAGAGCCTGCGCTTCGCGGACCGAGTCGCCTTCGTAGTCATCACACGCTCGCCGGCGCTGCTGCTCTGTATCGGCATTGGCTCTTTGCAGACCATGATCAACTACGGGATCATGGGATTTACACCCTCGTTCCTCATGAAGCATTACGGACTTGCGCCGTCGGTCACTGGCCTGCAGTTTGGGGTGCTGGCAACAGTGATGGGCGTCATTGGTCCGCTGATTGCTGGGCCTCTGTCGGATCGCATCAATAAGCGCTTTCCCGGTTCCGGGCGAGCTTACGTGACATTGTTCGCGCTTGGTTTGTCACCCCTGATTGCCATCTGGGTGTACTCTGCCGCGAATCCGACCAGCTTCTACGCGCGCTTTGTGCTCTACAGCTTGGTGCTGACGGCTTGGTTACCGCCGTTGTACGCGGTGATGTTCGGGCAGGTGCTGCCCCGCATGCGGGGCATGACATCAAGCATTTACGTGATTGCCTCGACCATACTTGGACTTGGCATTGGACCATTCGTGGTCGGCATGATCGCCGATGCCAACGGTGGCGATCTGGCGGCGGCAATTCTGGCCATCAACTGGGTGGCGCCGGTTATCATCGTCATGCTGCTGGCGCTCGCTCGGCGCGTCAATCGCGATGAGTCAAGTTTGATCGAGCGGGCCCGAAACGCGGGCGAACTTATCTGACGGGATTCGCGTGCTTCGGCAGGTCAGCTCGATAGGCCAACTTCTGCGGCATCCGCCCAGTTCCCGTGCAGTCCGAAGCGCATACGGATGGGTATGTTGATGGTTGCAATCGGGCCCTTGGCAATATCAAGCGCGTCGAACAACAGCAAGTCGCTCACGTGGTCCTCGAGGCGATTGCAGATCTGAATTATCCAACCGTCGCCCTCCGCAGCCGCCTTGTGGCGTGGAATAAAGCAGGCTTCCTGGAGGCTCGATACCGGACCGCACCACCAATGCTGCTCGTCGCCGGTTTCCAGGTCCTTGTGGAATAGACAGTTCATCAGCAGGCCGCCGGCGCTGCCGCCGCGCAGCTCGACCGGGCGGCGCATGTCCATTTCCAG
>Ga0157379_10000791_pt1 | contig 25671 bp, 16 predicted proteins | sample S25metaG_FD_121802 | JGI IMG/M metagenome (GOLD analysis project Ga0157379, IMG submission 121802) | Switchgrass rhizosphere microbial communities from Kellogg Biological Station, Michigan, USA - S2-5 metaG | ecosystem: Host-associated > Plants > Roots > Rhizosphere > Soil | place: USA... | reverse complement strand
GTGGAAACGCCGATGGCAATTACTTTGGTCGGAATTTTTTTGGCATCGAGCGGAGCTTTCTTTCCTGGACGCGGGGTTACGCCTACCGGCCGGATGGTTACTCCGCGGCTCTGCGCCGCTGCTTTAATCTTGCCGATCAATTCCGCCGCGATCTGCGGCATGCGGGCAGCAACATCACTCGGCTTGGCTACAAAATCAAACGCTCCCAGCGACAGGGCTTGCAGAGTGATGGAAGCTCCCTGCGTGCTGTGGGAACTCACCACAATAACCGGCATGCGGTGGCGCCGCATGATTTCTTTGAGCATGTCGATGCCGCCCATGCCCGGCATTTCAAGGTCGAGGGTCACAACCTGAGGCTTCAGATCTTCGATTTTCCTCAGACCGAAATTTCCGTCCATCGCGGTGCCCACGACCTCGATTGAACTGTCGGTCTGAAGAATCTGTGGAATCAACTTCCGCATGAGCGCGGAATCGTCCACCACCAGTACGCGCACCGGGCTCATGAGTGCGCCTCCGCCGCGGCATCGCGGAGACTTTTGCGATCGGCGTGCGAAAGCAGGATTCCGGAGAAGATGCCGTCCCGCTCTTCAGTACGAATCCTGCTGTGGCGATCCACTATGGCGGGAAGATTAACGATCAGCACTACCCGGCCATCGCCCAGGATGGAAGCTCCGCTGATCAGGTCCGTCGCCACGGTCTGGTCGTCGAGCGCTTTAATCACCAGTTCTTCTTCTCCCTCGAGGCGGTCCACAATCATCCCCAGCTTGCGTTCCCCCATCGCAATCACGAGCACAAAGATCTTTCCGGACCCGGCCTTCTCGCCCTCGCCGGGGGCGCACCCCAGGCGAACCATGGGCAGGACGCGATCGCGCAACTGCAGGACTTCGTAGTTCTGCACCTGGTGTACATCGGACTCCCGGGCGCGGGCGATTTCCGCCACCGCGTTCAGGGGAACGGCGTACAGGCGCTGCTCCACCCGGAACAGCAGGGCCTTGATAATTGCGAGCGTGAGTGGCAGCTTCAGGCGGAAGGTTGTTCTTTGCCCCACCCGAGTCTCAACTTCGACCGAGCCTTTCAGGCGGTGCATCACGGTCTGCACCACGTCCAGGCCGACGCCGCGGCCAGAGATCTCGGTAATCTCGACAGCCGTGCTGAACCCGGGCCGGAACACCAGTGCAAGAATTTCAGTTTCTCCCAGCCTGTCCGCCTCGTCCGCGGTGACAAGGCCTCTCTCCACGGCCTTGGCTTTGACCTTGTTGGTGTCAATGCCGGCCCCGTCGTCGGTAATTTCAACGATAACCTGATTGCCCTGGTGATACGAAGTGAGATGGATGGTTCCGCGCGCCGGCTTTCCCTTTCGCACCCGTTCCTCGGCGCCCTCGATACCATGACTGACGGCATTGCGGACCAGGTGGGTCATCGGTTCGGCAATGACATCGAGAAGGCCCTTGTCCAGATCGGTCTCCTGGCCCTTCATCACCAGGGCCACTTCCTTGCCACACTGTTTGGCCACGTCGCGCACCATCCGGGGAAAGCGCCGGAACAACTGCTCGACCGGCACCATGCGGATTTTCATGACCGAATGTTGCAACTCGCTGAGTACGCGAGATTGAAAGGCCAGGGCATCGCTGAAGCGGCCGCGCAAGGCCTCCTTGGGAACGTGGCGGGCCAATTCAGTGAATGCCTGCTGCAGCATGGACCTGCCGATAATTAATTCGCCAACCAAGTTGAGCACGCTGTCAATTCGGTCGGCGTCCACGCGCAAAATGTTTTCCGCGAGTACTGGATGATTGGGCTTGCCCGCTGCCGTCAGTTCTTCTCCAGACTCCGGCGAAGGCGCGCTCTGCGATGGCAAGGGCGCCGGCGATGCGGTTGGCTTAGCCTTGGGCTCCGCGGCTTGTACGACCTCCACTACAACACTCGATATGACGGTGGGAATACGGCACAGCGTGGTCAACTGGTCAGCCGATTTTTCGCTGGCCGCCAACAACTCCAGGCGCTGGGTACTGGCCGGCGAGCCGGCCTCCGGGCGTGCGCCCAAGACTTCAGCAGACGACGCCAGCCCATTCAGCACCAGTTGCCGGGCCGCGATCGGCATGGCGCAGTGCGGGTCGATTGCGGTCGTGATGTGGTAAACGTTTTTGCCCCGGGACACGGCATTCTGGATCGCGAGCTTCTCGTATTCGGTCCACGTAGCGGGGGCGACTGCCGCTTTGACCGCCTTCGTCTTCTTCGGTCCCTTCTTCCCTTTACCTTTGCGCGGCTCTGCCAGCTCACGAATCATCTTGGCCAAAGCCGCGGACGAGGGCAGCTTGCCTTTGCGACGGTAGGCAGCCAGCATGGCGCCGAAGGTGTCGGCGGCGGTGAAGGCGACCTCCGCCAGGCTGCCGAAAGAGGATCCGGATTCCAGGGCGAGAGCATCTTCCAGTTCGTGCGCAGCATTGCTTAGCTCGCGAAAGCCGCAAGCCGCGGCGTCGCCCTTGATCGTGTGGACGATGCGACGGATGCTGCGCACCAGCTCCGCGTCGGCGGGGTTCCGTTCGAGCTTCAGCGCCTCTTCGTTCAGCGACTGCAGCAGTTCCTGCGCCGTCTCGAAGAAGAGTTCCCGCATTTCGGCGCCGCGCTCATCGGCAAACTGGGTCACGTCGTCACCTCGACCTTCTGGTAGGCCGTCCCACTGTTGCGATGGACCATGGCGAACTTGTTGGTCAGGGCCAGCAGGCTTTCCGCGTGGCCGACGAACAGATAGCCCTGAAGATTGAGACAGCGGGCAAATTTTTCCAGCAAGCGTTTCTGTTCGGGTTCGTCGAAATACATCATGACGTTGCGGCAGAAGATCACGTCATTTCGCTGCGGCAGGTATTCGGTTTTCAAGTTATGGAAGTCGAAGTGAACGACTTCCTTCAGTGCTTTCTTGATGGCGTAGCGGTCGCCGGTTTTGTCGAAGTAACGCAAGCGGTAGCTGTAGTCCACGCTCGCCATTTGGGTCTCGGAGTAGAGACCTTCCTGGGCCGTCCGCAGAACGGAGTAGCTGATGTCGCTGGCGATGATCTCGACTTTCCAGGGCGGCGGAATCAGGGGCTTCGGCGAAGGCATGGCTGCCTGCGGATTACGCAGGTAGTAGTAAGCCAGGCTGTCAGCGACCAGCATGGCCAGGGTGTAAGGCTCCTGGCCGGTGGAACAACCCGCACTCCAGATGCGCACGGAGTAGTCGCGTTGCGCCTGCTTACGGCGAATCAGGTCGTCGAGAACGTGCTTGTGAAACAAATCCAATTGGGCCTTGTTGCGGAAGAAGCTGGTCTCGTTGACTGTCAGATTTTCCAGCAGCCGCGCCAGTTCAGCTTTGCCTTCTTTGCTGATCAGCAGGCGGTAATAACTGTAGAAGGAATCGAGGCGGCATTCCTTCAGACGGCGCTGCACGCGGTCCTGAAGAAAATGGGTACGCCGCTCGTCGAAGTGCATGCCGCACTCCTGGTAGACGAGCACCTGCAGAAGCTTTAGTTCGGCTTCGGAAAACTGCGCAGGTATGCTCGATGTACCCATAAGTTCCGGTTCGTCCCCATCCCTTCGTCGAAGAACTCTTACTTGGCTGCGGCAGCGCTGCGTGCGTCACCGTTTGCCGGCGCTATCGCTTCTTTTCGGGCGCTGCTGTCGAGCAGCTTCGCCATGTCCAGCAGCACGATCAGTCGGCCCTTGTATTTGCCGAGCCCGGTGAGACAGTTGAGTCCGCCATCGTGCAGGGTCTGAGGAGAGGGCTCGATCTCAGATGCCGGAATCTTGATGACCTCCGATGCGGAGTCGACGATCAGTCCCGAAAGACGCCCGCCGTGTTCCACCACCAGAATACGATTGCGGCGGTTGAGCGGCGTCTGGGGTACGCCGAAGCGCTTGCGCAAATCAATGACCGAGACAATCTTGCCCCGAAGATTGATTACGCCTTCCATATAGTCAGGAGCGTCAGGGACGGCCGTGATCTCCGGCACACGCACGATTTCGTGCAGTGAGGTGATGGGAACGCCGTAGGTTTCGCGCCCCACTCGGAATCCGACAATCTGCAATTCAGGGTTCATGGTGGACACTAGGCCCGGGCGCCTGCAGCAGCGCGCTTGGAGTGGGCAGCCGCCGTTTGTTCTTCGTAGCGCGAGGGAACCCGTTCCGTCTGCTCGAGAGCAAAGCGGTGCATCGCGTCCAGCAACTCGCGGGACATCTTCGACATTTGCTCCGCCGAGGCAGCCAGTTCGGTCGAACCGGAAGTGGTCTGCTGCACCAGTTCGCGCATGCGTTCCATGGCCTTGACCACGGCCTGGGCTCCGGAAGCCTGTTCCTCAACCGCAGAGTTGATCTCGTGGGTGATCTCGTTCAGGCGAGTGGTAGCACGTGCGATCTGCGAAGAGCCATGCGACTGCTCGTTGGTGGCGGCGCCGATCTCCTGGGCAAATTTGTAGACCTCCGTGACGACGTTGGAAATCTTGCGCAGGGCGGCGTTGAGCTCCTGTCCCAGGCCCAGACCGTCGTTCACGATGCCGGTGCTGCGGTCCATGTTCTCAACCGCTTTGCGGGCTTCTTTCTGGATACTCTGGATCAGCTCGGAAATTTCCTTGGTGGACTGCGCCGATTTTTCCGCCAGCTTGCGGACTTCGTCGGCAACCACGGCGAATCCCAGGCCGTGTTCCCCGGCTCGGGCCGCTTCGATGGCCGCGTTCAGCGCCAGCAGGTTGGTCTGCTCCGCCAGATCGTCGATGACCTCGATGATCTTGCCGATGTCATCCGCCCGCTGTCCCAGCACATCAATGATTTCGCCGGAAGAACGAATCGTGATGTTGATCTTGTTCAAACCGTCGGTGGCCTTCTCCATGGTGTTGATCCCGCTGTGCACCTCTTCGCGCGAGCGGTTAGAAATGTCGAGCAGAACTTTGGCGGTATCGGCGACGCGTTGGATGGAGGCCACCATCTGATCAATGGAGGCTGAGGTCTCGCTTACGCTCGAGGCCTGGGTCTGCGTGTTCTTCACCATGTTCTGCACGTTGACGCTCATCTCGTGCATGGTGCTGGTCACTTCATCAATGGCAGAGGCAGTCTGCAGACTGACTTTAGCGGAGTCGTCGGAGGCGCCGGCCACCTGGCTGGAAGCACTGGCCACCTGGGAAGCGGCGTCGCGTACGTTTCGCACCAGGTTTCTCAAGCCGTCCACCATGCGAACAAAAGCGTTCCCTAGCGTGTCGTCCTTGGACCGGGGTTTGACTTCAACTGAAAGGTTGCCCCCGGCAATGGCCTCGGAGACCGATGCCATCTCTTTTAAGTAGCCCACCATGCTGTTGAAGGTTCGACTCAGTTCACCAATCTCGTCCTCGCGCTTGATATCGATCTCGTGATCCAGATCACCGGCCGTGCCGATCAGTTTGGTAACCTTTATGAGGTTGCCCAGCGGTTCGGTGATGGACTTGGCCGTACGAAGGGCAATGACGGTGCCAAGAACCAGGGCTGCCAGTGTGCCCAGGAGAGCGATTCCGACGGTCCAGTTGCTCGCGGAATCATCACTTTGGCGCCGCTCTTCCAGCACCCGCTTGCTTTCCTGGTCCGCCAGGTCAAGATTTTCGGTCGAACTCTTTACCCACGAACCGGCATCTTTCTGGAGATAGAAGATCTGCAGTTCGGCGACGGTGGAGTTTCCCTGGTCTACCTCTTTCCGCTTTTGCATCAGCGGTTCGGCGAAGTCCCGGGCCCAGTTTTGTTCCGTCTGTTGCACTTTGGCGAAGGCTGTGCGCTGCTGCTCGGATGTGGCCAGAGCGGTGGCGCCTTGCATCCGGTCGCCCAGCAGGCGGACGCCTTCATTGACATGGTCGGCTTCGCGGCTGTCTCCGCTCAGCAGGTAGTTGGTCAGATAAAGGCGGTTCTGCATCATCTGGAATCTGATCTTGTCGGTGGCATCTGCGAGTTGTAAGGCCTGGGAGGCGGAGGCTTTGGCGCTATGCTCGCGGTATACGGCGGCCAGGTTTACGGCGAACAGCACCACGACCATGATGAGCACCGCGCCGAAGCTCATGTAAAGTTTTCTGCCGATCGTCATGCCATTTCCTCCGCTCTCTGCTGCCGCGCCTGTTGCCGCGGCGCGAACCGCTCCGGTTTCGAACTAGTTTTGAGGCTGAAACTTGAATTCCACAATTCCGCTGCTCTCGGTCGCCGCGGGCTCGAATTTCCATCGCTTCATGGCGTCCATGGCGGCACTGACCAAAAGCGGGTGCCCACCGACCGGCTTCGAACTCTTTACGGTTCCGTTACGCTCGACGACGACGGCCAGTCGTACCGTCCCGACAATGCTCATGCGGCGCGCAACGTCGGGGTAGACGGGCGCGACCTTGACCTTGGCCTTGCGCCATAGTTCATCCCCCTTCGCCTGGTCCTGGTCCTGGGCTTGAGCCTGTGAGCGTAAAATCAGCGCAAGCCCACCTGTTGCCAGGCAAAGCGCCAGAACCATGCTGGTTACCCGGTGCTTCATCCTCGTCAAGCGCACAAGGTTTCTCCTGGGCGAAGGGAAATCCCCATGGGCTTAATTGCAATGCCGATGCCAGCCCACTGACATCGGCCTCCAGAGGTAACTGGAAGGAGTTAAGTCATTCTCTGTGTGTCGTTTAGTTGGCTTCTGTTGTTTGCAACAGGTGCCTCCGCGAGGATAAGAACCGTCTCATCACTCCCTTGGTATCTCAGTGTGAGACACGTCGGCATCCGATCGTTTCAGTTGTCACCATCTCGGCACCTAACCGCTTATTCCCTTGACTCAAATTGAGATTGCGGTCTAATTTGCTGTATATCAACTACTTGGATTGACAGAGGGCGGGCGGTGACTCCTTGACCATGTCGGCTGAGGACGCGGCGGTGCAACACAATAATCCCCGCTCGGACGTCGCCTTTCAGCGCCTGCTACTCAAATTCTCCGATGCTGCTGCGGAAGGTACCCCGGCTCAGGAATTGATCCGCCTCTTCTGTCGCGCGACTCGCGAATTCTTTCAAGTGGATGGCGCCTATTTCTGGCAACGGGTTTCCGCCGACGAGTTGGTGGGAGCAGAGGCCGATGGGGTGATGGCGGACCGCTTTCGGGGGACGCGGGTGAATGCCAGCCAGAGTTCGGTGGCAATCGCAGCCGAAGCCATCCGGCGGCAGAAGACGGTCTACGAAAATCAGCTGGAATCCACCCGCTATCTCATGGCCGCGGAGTACCACGCCCGCTCGATTATGGCCGCCCCTCTCGTGGTTAGCCATGACGCAATCGGGGCAGCGGTCTTTCTGCACTGCTCGGACCCCGACTTTTTCACCCCGGACTTGGCGGCCAAGGCCACCATCCTGGCGGGGCAGCTAGGCAGTCTGCTCGAAGCCAGTCGTCTTACCCAGGTTTCGCAGGAAGAGCACCGCCGAACCAAGATCCTGGCTGAAGTCGCCCAGGCGATCCATTCCGCACCGCAGTCTGCAGCCGTCGTCGAAGCCGTGGCTGACCGGCTTCGGGTGCTTTTGCGCACCCGCCTGGTCTGCATGATGGTGCGGGAGGGGGCCGGATTTAGTTTGAATGCGGTCGCCGCCGAGTCCTCGCAGCTGGCGGCCTCGGTGCGGGCCCGGCACGATCGCCGGGGATTGCAATTCGCCGCGGATTTGGCCAGCCGCGCGGTCTCGGCGGGCGAGCTCATCAGCGTTGCGATTGATCCGGCGACCCACGCTTTGGGCGAACTGGTGCCGCCGGGGATGTTGATTGCCGCTCCGTTTCGCACTTCGCTTACACAGGGCGCAGTTCTGATCTATCCCCGGCAAGAAGGGATTTTCAGCGCGGAGGAAAAATCGCTGATTTCGGTGGTCACCGGATTTGCCGCGGTCGCCATCGCCAACGCAGAACTCTACAACACGGCCCGGGCCCGGGCCTACGAACTGCACCAGTTGCTGGATATTTCGGCCGAACTCAGCTCCATTGGCCAGTTGGACGAGTTCCTGCAACAGTTTGCGCTGCGTGCGGCTGATTTCCTCGGCTTCGGACGCGGCTTCATCGGACTTCTCGAAAACGGCTCGTTCCACGTGCGCTGGGCAGCAGAAAACGGCCAGAAAAGGCAGGTGGATTTCCTGCTTCCTCCTGGACCCGCCAGCCGAGCCCTGCTCAACAAGGAAGTTTTCTGGTCGGACGAGCCCAGCAAAGTCCCCGGGGCGAATCAGGACATCCTGACTACTTTCGATGTAAAGCAATTGTTGACTCTCCCTCTGCTCGATACCGAGGGCGAAGTGCTGGGAATGTTCGGGGTGCTCGACCGGATCGATCAGGCCGGCATCTCGCAGGAGGAGATTCGCCGGGCCCAGGCCCTGGCAGCGCAAGTTGCCGTGGCGCTCGAGGCGACTCGCAATCTCCATCAATCCGAACAGCACCGCCGCCGGGCCGAGTCGCTGATGGGATTGGCCCTCGAACTCAACGGCCACTTAAGGCTTCCCGACTTTGCCCGGAGCTTTGTCGGCCGGGCGGCGGACATCCTAGGGGCGCATCAGGCGGCGCTGGTGGTCAAGCAAGAGAGCGGCATGGAGACCCTGGTCATACGGGACGCCGACGACCGTGAGATTCAGGAACGCTCATTGCTGCGACGATTCAGCCATGCCATCGAAGAAGCACTGGCGCGACATGGGGGCACGATTGTCTCGTCCACCGCGACGGAGTTGTTCGGTGCCGCGCTGGCCTCCGAGCTAGGCGAGAGCCACGGCACCCTGGTGCGCCTGCTGGGCGCGTCGGGAGAACTGGTCGGCGTTCTGTTCCTCGGTGACCGCGAACGGCGCTTGGACGAAGACAACCAGATTCTGCAAGCCATCGCGGGGCACGCCGCAGTAGCACTGGAGAACGCCCGCCTTTTTACCCGCATGGACCAGGCCAACCGGCACTGGGTCGAGATCTTCGATGCCATCAGCGATTTCATCGTGGCCCACGACGAAGCCGGCAACGTGCTGCGCGTGAACCGCTCGCTGGCGGAGTTCATTGGGGTGCAGCCCCAGTCGCTCATTGGGGTCAACATGTCTGCCCTGCTGACCATGGGCAATGCCCCGCCGCCGCGGTCCTGCCCGTTCTGCCGCAGCATCACCGACGGCGATGACGAATATGTCCATCCTGTGCTGGAACGCACCTATCTGGTTTCCACGTCGCGTGTCCATGGCGCCAGCAGCGAGGGCATGCAGACCATCCATGTGCTGAAGGACATCAGCGATCGCCTCGAAGTGGAGCAGCGCTACCGGGAACTGTTCGACAACATTCAGGAAGGTCTGTTTTTCTCCACGCCCGACGGCCGCTTCATCGAGGTTAACGACGCGCTGGTCCGCATGCTGGGCTACGCCAGCCGGGAAGATTTGCTTCAGGTTGACGTCCGCACCCAGGTTTACTTCTCATCCGAAGGCCACCAGGAACTTGCCCTGGAGATGGAGGAGCACGGCGTGGTGCGAAACCATGAGGAGACGCTCCGCCGTCGCGATGGATCGACCGTCTACGTACTCATCAATGCCTTCGCGGTGCGGGACGCTCAGGGGCGGGTGACGCAGTTCCGCGGCCTGATGCTTGATATAAGCGGGCTGAAAAACTTCCAGGCGGAGTTGCAGCGGGAGCGGGACTTCTCGGGAAAGATTCTGAACAACACCCAAAGCCTGATCCTGGTGGCCGACACTGCCGGACTGATCAGTTACGCCAACCGCCGCTGGCAAGACATGGGCTACGAGCAAAAGCAGTTGCTGGGTCGGCCACTGGAGCACCTGGTGGCGCCGGCCCGGCGCACGATCTTGACGGAGGCTCTCAGCGCGACCTTGGCCGGACGGCAGGTCGACAACCTTGAACTGCAAATCCTGCGCGGGGACGGCCGGATCGGCCACTTTTCAGTCAATCTGAGCCCCATGCGCGACGAGCAGTCACACGTGATCAGCCTGGTAGTGGTCATGACGGATGTGACCGATGCCGCCAGCCTGCAATCGAAACTGATGCACGCGGAAAAGATGGCCGCGGTGGGTCAGTTGGTCTCTGGCGTGGCCCACGAGGTGAACAACCCGCTGACCGCCATCCTCGGGTTTGCCGACCTGTTGATGGAAAACCCCGAACTGCCCGAGAGCGCCCGCAAAGACATGCGCGTGATTCTTCAAGAGGCGCAGCGCACCAAGCAGATCGTTCAGAACCTCCTCAGCTTTGCCCGCCAAATGCCGCCGCAGAGAAAGGCCCTGCAGTTGAACCCCATTCTGCGGCGGACCGTGCAACTGCGCTCTTACGACTTCCAGAGCCACGGTGTGGAAGTCATCGAGCACCTCGACCAGGAACTGCCGAGCGTGATCGGGGACTCGCACCAGTTGCAGCAGGTGTTCCTGAATATCCTGAATAACGCCTATGACGCAGTGGGTGAAACCGGACGCTCGGCGAAGATTGAGATTACGACTACGCACAAGGGCAACTCGGTTGAGATTTTGTTTCGCGACAATGGGCCTGGAATTTCACATCCCGATCGCATTTTTGATCCGTTCTTTACCACCAAGGAAGTGGGCAAAGGGACCGGCCTGGGCTTGAGCATTTGCTACGGCATTGTGCATGAGCATGGCGGCGAGATTCTTTGCCAAAACAACAGCGGAGGGCCGGGCGCGACATTCGTCGTACGCCTACCCGCAACCCCAGAGTCGGCCTCAGTCGGGGCCGCTGCCGGAGTCATACAACGATGACCACACAGCCTGTCACTAAGCCCGCAATTTTACCGGTGTTGCTCATCGAGGATGAGCCCGCCGTCATGGCCTATGTCCGAGCCGCGCTCGAGCGCAACGGCTACTCCGTGGTGTGCAGCGAGTCTGGCGCCGATGGTTTGCGGCTGCTGGAGTCGGGAGAATTTCTAGGTGTCGTCTCCGACATGCGCACGCCCGGCGGCGTGAACGGAGCCGATGTCCACGCCTGGGTCGCGCAGTACCGCCCCGAACTGGCAGCCCGGATCGTCTTCATCACCGGCGACATTGCCAACGAAGAAACCGTAGCTACGCTGCGCCAGACCGGCGCACCCTGCGTCGAGAAACCATTCCGGGTGCAGCAGTTCATTTCAGTGGTCGAAAAAACCATAGGGAGGGCAGTGTGAACGAAGACTTACGAATCCGCCTCCTGATCGTTGACGATGAGCAGAGTATCCGCCAGCTGTGTATGACCGTGGGCGAAGGCCTGGGGTTCATCTGCATGGAAGCCGACGGCGGAGAGTCGGCCCTGGCCCTGCTGGAAGAACAACCCGCGCACATCATTCTTACTGACATGGTGATGCCCAACATGTCGGGGCTGACATTTCTTGAAAAGGTAAAGAAGATGCTGCCCCGCACCGAGATCGCGGTCATGACCGGTCACGGATCGGTCGAAACCGCGGTCCAGGCCATGAAGCTGGGGGCTTACGATTACATCAGCAAGCCCTTTTCCCCGCTCGAGGAACTGCGTCTTTTCCTCCGCCGCATGGCGGAAAAAGTTCGCCTGGTGGAAGAAAACGAGTTCCTGCGCGAGCGCGTCGACACAGAGACGGAGCTGCACGGCATTGTGGGCGCGTCCGCCAAAATCCAGGACGTGCTGCGCATGATCTCGCGCCTGAAAGACACGCACACGCCAGTCCTGATCACCGGAGAAAGCGGTACCGGCAAGGAACTGGTGGCGCGAGCCATCCACTTCCGCGGCTCATTGGCCAAGCGTCCTTTCGTCGCCGTGGACTGCGGGTCGCTGGTTCCTACTTTGATCGAGAGCGAACTGTTCGGATACGAGCGAGGCGCCTTTACTGGCGCGGTCAAAGCCCGGACGGGGCTGTTTCAATCGGCCAGCGGCGGGACCATCTTTCTCGATGAGATCGGCGAATTGCCGCCAGAAATGCAGGCAAAACTTCTGCGCGTGCTGCAGGAGAAGGAAGTTCGTCCAGTGGGCAGCAATCAGAAGATCAAGGTGGACGTGCGGGTTATCGCCGCCACCAATCGCGATCTTGAAGCCGAGTATCGCAACGGCAGTTTCCGCAAGGATCTTTACTTCCGCCTCAACGTCGTGACTGTACACCTGCCGTCGCTGCGCGACCGCCGGTCCGATATTCCCACGCTGGCCCACTGGTTCCTGGAACGCTACGCCCGCGGCGGATCGATTCAGATCACCAGCGCAGCCATGAAGTCGTTATTGCAGTACGACTGGCCGGGAAACGTTCGCGAGCTGGAAAATTGCATCGAGCGCGCCGTGGCCCTAGGCGACCGCAGGACAATCGACTTCAACGATCTGCCCCCGGCCATCACCTCCAGTGTTGCGGCAGATCAGGGAATTGAAGCTCCGTCATCAGGCCTGACAACGACTGACCTCGAGGACATTGAACGCGCCACCATCGAGCGGGTCTTTGAGCAGGTAAAGGGTGATAAAGCACTTGCCGGTAAGATGCTAGGCATCAGCCGGGCCACGCTTTATCGCAAGCTGAAGCGATACAACATCGGAGGCCGGGAAGTAGGGGCGCCAATGCAGGCACTGCAGTAGTTTTGGTAGGGCCGGCACTACCTAGCCCACACTGTCATCCCGGCAAGCGAAGTCGAGGGACCTTGGGTTGGATTCGCGGCGGCAAGGCGCAAGCAAACACAAGGTCTTCCGACTCCAGGAAGGCACTCGCAAGTGAGCCCATGCCCCCCTCAAGATGACGATGTTGAAAAGATCATCTCAACCGGCCCCATCCATAGTCCATGAGACAGTGTTTCATTCTGAGACTGGGGCGTGCCGCCAAGCCTCTTCCACCGCCGCATCAATCCAATCCAAATTCATATTAATCATAAACTTACATGAAATTATCCGCGCCCAACGACTTTGGTTGCGAGAGTGCATCCCCTACCTGTGATGCGGCCCAGGTGCCCTTGCCATGCTAACCGGCAGCCTGGGGACCCAGGCCGCGTCGACCCTGGAAAACCGAGGTATTCGCAGTGTCCACACAGGCCACGGGCCGAGCGCGCGTCCGGCAGGAAAGCTGCACCGCCAAACTGGCAAAGTTCTTTCCGGAGGCTAGTCCGGTACGTATTCCTGTGCGCCTGACGCGAGTCATGGGGGAAGGAAACGTCTGTACCGAAAGTACGGTGATTGAGTTCGGTACGCCGCGTGAAGTGTTGTTCTCTTCCACCCTGCCGCTCGAGTTCGCTGACCGGCTACGCCTGGAGAATTCGGACGGCACACTGAACGCCGAAGCCTCGGTGGTGGCGCTGCAATACACCAGTGGACGCACCGCGGTCGCTGCCCGCTTTATCCAGGAAGTCTCTAACTGGATCGTGAAACCATGACTCTGAAACCGAAATCGCAGGACTTGGCCGCGGAGTGGCGCGAGGCGCGCCTGCTCCATCCTCTGTACAGCGCTTTGGGGCGCGAGTTCGTGATCGAACTGCCCTCTTCTTGCCCCGACCTGGAATCCGGTCTGGAAGGTCCGCCGCAGGAATCGGTCGAGCAGGCACGCCAGTGGCTGCTCGAAATGGACCAGAAGATTCAGGTCCATCAACTGCGCCAGTTCCTGCAGACCACGAGCCTAACCAGCGAAGAAGCCCTGCAAACCCTGCTGCAGCACCATCTCAACCGCGCCACCCGAGTGGACTCGGACCGCGACAAGATCGATTTCCTGCTGGTCCAGTTCTTCTCCCATTGCGCTCCCTCACGCCTGGAAGACGCCGACGTGGACCTCGGTTACGTGGCCCAGACCCTGGAACCGGTTCTGGGAAACATTGAGTTGAGAGTCCCTTCGTGGCTCGAACCCATTGACGATTTCATTCAGTCAGCCAACGGATGCCGCAGTCTGAACGAACTGCTGACCAGCGGCATTCTGGAAAAAGGTAGAAAGCTCAAGATTTCTGTCGGGGAAGATTACTTCGAACCTATCGCCATGGTGGCGTTCACCCGTTTCAGCTTCCTGATGCGGCGGGTCTTCTTCCGCCTTATGCACCAGGACCTGAATACCATTTTGGATGGATTGCGCGAACTGGAAGCTCGCGGAGTCGCCACGCTGGATTGCCGGTCCGCCCAATTTTCGGCGGACGAGCCAGTGACCCGGCTGCGCATGATCTGCCAGTCCTGGAAGGTGATGTTCCATGCCGAGTACTCGTCCGGCAGCCCGTTGCGCATGCTCGTAGATCTGCGCAATGTAGTGGATGCGGCCCTGTCTCGCACCAGCAAGAAGGCAGAGAAGGTGTCCAAGCCGGCATCTGAACCGGCGGTCCTTCAAACCAAGGCAGCCGCAGCGGGCGCCCAGTTTTCGACTTCCAGCTTCGCCCCTTCCGGCTTTGCCACTTCCGACTCCGAAGGAGCAGAGTTCGAAGTCACCGCCGCTCCCGACTGGGACCAGGATCCGTCTGCTACCGACCAGGCCCCGGGAGACGATGACAAAGTTTAGCAAGAGATCGTCCCGGCGCGACCACACACGTGTTCGGTCGTCGCTTCGAAGGATCGGGAATGGAGAGCAGAGCTTGGATCAGTCCACAGTATTAATAATTTCAGACGACGCTGACTTCTCCCGCGTGCTCATGGATCGTTGGCAAGGCGAACGGAACGCCCCCGCATTTACCCTGATGAGTGGTGACATCTGCCGCGATCTTGATGCCGACGGTTTCGATCTGGCCATCGTGGGCGCGGTGCGTCCTGACGTCCTTCCCGCCGTCTTCAAAGCCCTTGATCCGGCTGGCAACCCTGTCCTATTTGTGGCCGACGAAAAGCAACCCGCGCCCAAGGCACGCCAGATGCAGCCTCGCGTGAGCTTTCTCCGAAAGCAGGATGGCTGGCTGGATGCGTTGCTGCTGATCTCTGCGGAAATCTTGCGCCACGGACAAACACTGGCGCGCGCGCAGCGCGCCGAGGAGTCCGTCAAATCACTGGAGCGCCAGGCTGCGCTGGGCCGTTACATGCTGGACGTGCGGCACACCCTGAACAATGCGCTGACCTCAGTCCTGGGAAACTCCGAGTTGCTGTTGCTCGAACCGGGGTCGCTGTCGGTGGCATCACGCTCACAGATTGAAACCGTCCGGAACATGGCGGTGCGCATGCATGAAATCCTGCAGCGCTTCTCGTCAATCGAAAAAGAATTCAACGCCGTAGAAGAGCAGGCGGAAAACGAAGCCCGGACCCGGGTTCGGGTCGCCACCACGAACTCCTGAGTAGTCGTGAAGCCGGGTTAGTTCTGAATTCTCGGTTCCCAGAAGTATCCAGGCCGGAACAGAACACTCTAAGCAAACAAGAACTCCTTTGTCCTCAGTTCCTTGAGCGCATCCCGTAACTTGGCTGCCTTCTCGAATTCGAATCGCTTGGCGGCCTCGCGCATGTCGCTTTCCAGTTTCTTGACGTACGCGTCAAGCTCATCCTGGGATTTGAACTCGGGTAAACCTTCCGTTTCGACGTCGGTGAGATCGGCGTAGTCGGCTTCGATGATCTTGGCCAGGGACATCTCGAGCGGCCGCACGATTGACTCTGGCGTGATTCCGTTGACCTCGTTGTATGCCACCTGGATGGCGCGGCGGCGATCGGTCTCGCTCAGAGCTTTCTTCATCGAGTCGGTCATACGGTCGGCGTAGAGAATAGCGCGGCCATTCAGGTTGCGGGCGCAGCGGCCGATGGTCTGAATCAGCGATCCGGCTGAGCGCAGGAAGCCTTCCTTGTCAGCGTCGAGAATGGCTACGAGTGAAACCTCGGGCAGATCGAGTCCTTCACGTAACAGGTTGATGCCGATCAGCACATCAAACTCACCTTTACGCAGGTCGCGCAGGATCTTCACACGCTCGAGCGTCTCGATTTCGGAGTGCATGTAGCGGCACTTCACGCCCACTTCGCTGTAATACTCGGCCAGATCTTCTGCCATGCGCTTGGTGAGCGTCGTCACCAGCACCCGTTCGCCGCGGGCCACGCGTTCGCGGATTTCGTGCAGCAAATCATCAATCTGTCCTTTTACCGGACGGATTTCAACTGGCGGATCGACGAGTCCGGTGGGACGAATAATCTGCTCCACCACTACGCCTGCCGATTTGGTCAGCTCGTAGGGACCAGGGGTGGCGGAGATGTAGATGATCTGATTCATGCGGTGCTCGAATTCCTCGAACGTCAGGGGACGGTTGTCCAGCGCCGAAGGCAAGCGGAAGCCGTATTCCACCAGGGTTTCCTTGCGTGAACGGTCGCCGTGGTACATACCGTGCAGCTGTGGAACGGTCTGGTGCGATTCGTCAATGAACATGAGGTAGTCGCGCGGAAAGTAGTCCAGCAGCGTCGGCGGCGGTTCGCCCGGCAGCCGTCCGGTGAAGTGGCGAGAGTAGTTCTCGATGCCATGGCAGTAGCCCATGGCTTTGATCATCTCCAGGTCATACATGGTGCGCTGGTGAACCCGCTGCGCCTCGACCAGATGCCCCTGCTTCTCCTGCTCCGCTTCCCACCATGCCAGCTCTTCCCGAATGGCCTGCACCGCCTTGGAGCGGGTCTCCGGCTTCATCACGTAGTGGGTCTTGGGATAGATAGGCAGGCGTACATATTTTTGCTTCACCGTGCCGAACAGCGGATCGATCTGCGACAGCGACTCCACTTCGTCTCCCCACAACTCAATGCGGTAAGCCATGTCGTCATAGGTGGGAAAAATTTCGATGACGTCGCCGCGCACGCGAAACGTACCGCGCCGGAAGTCGCCATCGGTGCGCTCGTAGAGAATCTCGACCAGCTTGCGGGTGATGTCCTCACGCTTGATCTTCTGGCCCTTTTCCAAAAAAAGCAGCATTCCGTAATACGCTTCGGGGGAGCCCAGGCCGTAGATGCAGCTCACTGAGGCCACGATCAGGCAATCGCGTCGCTCAAAAAGCGAGCGAGTCGCGGAGAGCCGCAGCTTGTCCAACTCATCATTGATCGTGGCTTCCTTTTCGATATAAAGATCGGCGGCTGGCACGTAGGCTTCCGGCTGATAATAATCGTAGTAGGAAACAAAATATTCAACCGCATTATGCGGGAAGAAGCTCTTGAATTCGTGATAGAGCTGGGCCGCCAGGGTCTTGTTGTGCGCCATCACAATCGCGGGCCGGTTGGCCTGCTCAATGACTTTGGCCATGGTGTAGGTCTTACCCGATCCGGTCACCCCCAGCAAGACCTGGTGCTGCTCGCGGTCGAACACACCTCGAACCAACGCCTCGAGGGCGGTGGCCTGATCGCCGCGCGGTTTGTAGTCGCTGACTAACTTGAAGTCCATAAAATCGGTTCTAGCCCCTCACAGAAGGCAATTTCGGCGAGTAGGCATCTTTTGATTATAACTCGTGGGGTTAAGGTAGGAGAGCCGCGGCATGGACTGCTCCGCCGCAAGAAGCAACGGCGCAAGGGGATAGAGCATCCTCGCGCCGTCAGATTTTTCCGCTGCTACCGTACTTTATGGAAGTTTGAAGTTAACCGTAACCTGCGTTTCGACTTCGACCGGCTCGCCATTCAGGAAGTACGGTTTGTACTTCCACTGCCTCACCGCGTCCATGGCCGCGCGCCCCAAAACCGGGTCACCGCTCAGCTGTTTAACGCTGGAAATGCTGCCCGACTTGGAGATGTTCGCCTGCAGTTCGACCTTGCCTTCCAGACGTATCTGCCGGGCTTGCGGAGGATAAAGAGGTTGGACCCTCTTGACGACCAGTCCTTGCGAAACGCCCTGCGAAATTCTTAGGGTTTCCTGGGGCGCTTTCTGGGCATTGATCGCATTGGTGTTCACGATGCCGGACAGCGCGCTGGTGCTGGTGCCGGTCGCGATGCTGGTTGCCGCCGGCGCTTGCTCGGGCTCCTGCGCCTCAGCCTCGGGCTTCGGCTGCGTTGAGGATCCATTCTGGACCATCAAAACCGGCGCAGCTTCGGTCTTTTCAGTCGCGGGCGCTTTGACGACTGTAGCTTCATCTGTCGCGGGCATCGCTTTGGCCGGTCCTGGTGTCTTCGCCCCCGGACCTTCCGCGATCACAGCAGCCGAAGGCTTGGATCCAGGAGGAACGACAGTGGTATCACTCCAACCGGTCTGTGATGCCACCACATCACCCGTCGCGGGTTGCGTCTCCGGGTTCGAAGCGGTTGGCTGCAGCGTCAGGATAGGCGTCTCCGGGCCGGCAGGAACGGCCGACTGCGGCGCCGCTGGCTGGGGATGTGCAGACTGCATCTTGGTCCAGCCGAAATAACCGGCAGCTGCAAGTCCGAGCACCAACACCGCGATCAGCACGGTTTTCTTGCTGCCGCCAGAGTCAGAAGTCTGTGGATCATCATGGAGCGAAGTGAAACTAGGCGCTTCGGCGGGCACCGACGCTGAGTGCGAATCCCAGCCGTCGCTCGCGGACGGATCTTCGATCCTCTTGATTTCTATCTCTTCCGTGGAAGGCGCTGTGATTGCACTCGCGGTCGGCTCCAGGCCCAACTTTTTGGCATCGGGAGCCGGAATCTCTTTGGCCCGGGCCGGCGCGGCGGCCGCGCCGCTTCTGGTCTGGGCAAACCCAGCTGGAGCCATTCCATTTTGCGAAATCGTGGTTTGCGGCATCCCGGCTGGCGGAGCGGCGGGCTGCAAAGCCGCCGTGGAACGCGGAGCCGCAACGTCAAACTCGGATTTTCCCGCGGCTTCCGCGGCTCGGCGCAGCGCCGACGCCATGGGCTCGGCCAGAGGCTTGCGCGGCTGCCAGGGATACTGTTTTGAAGGATCGGACTCTGCCGCAGGCCGCGTCGAATTCTCGGTGCTGGAGACCGGAGAGTCCGGCATGTACTCGAGCAGCGCGGCGTCGGCTGCATCGGGTATTGGCATTGGTTCCGCATCGAGCTCGAAGGCAGAAGCGCTGAGCGATGGTGGCGCTGCGTTTTTTTGTGACGGCGAAAAAGGCGCGGGCGCGGGCGGTTGCACGAACATCGTGGGAGCAGCCGCCCCCGGAGCCGCTGCGGCCGCCTTGGCGGCCTGTCCCTTGCGCAAAAGGCCCCGGGCAACACGCAGGGTACCTTTGGACTGCTCGACGTGGATAGGTTTGGTGAGAACCAGATTGGCGCCGAGGCGAAAAGCCTTGGCTACTCCCGCCTGCCCTTCGACCACTGCCACAGCCAGCGATGCCTGGTTCGAACCTGAGTTGCGCGCACTCTTGAACAGCAGAGCTGCATTCTGCTCGTTGTCGCAGTCCACCACCAGAGCATCGAAGTGCTGGACCATCAATTTTTTGACTGCGCTAAAAGGCTCGTGGCAGGGTTCGACGGTGAACTCGAGTTCACTTAAAACCTGGCTCACAACGCGGGCCGTTTTCTCATCCGGGCAGAATAAGAGGGCTTGGTAACTCATAGCGTTTAATGGTAGGTAGGGCACTCGGGAGCGGCAAGTTACGGTGGTAATTGGGAGGCACACAAGCCCCCTCACGCGGGTCCATTTCGCCGCCAACTTTGGGGGACGAACGGACCAGCGACGCAAGGGCGCTGCAATTGCCAGCCACGCGGTGCTTCGAAATGGCGGTATTCCTGTTACTTGGCGATTTTTGGCGTGCTCAGAGTTGGTTTGGCGCAGGGAAAACCGTACTGTTTCGAAGATCAGCGGTCATTCGACCCTGTTCTAAAGTCTCTAGACCATCGTGCCCCGTTCTCCGCACTGTCATCCCGTCAAGCGAAGTCGAGGGACCTTGTGTTGGAACTCGAGATAGGAATTCCGAAAGCTGCCGGATGACTGACGCAGGCTAACAGCAGAACTTTCGACTGCGAGAATGCACTCGCAAGCGAGTCCGTTCCCTCCGCTCCAAATGACAATGGAAGCGCTTCGCAGCGAGAGTGACGCTTAATGACTCCCAACCGCAGCCAACGCGACTTGCGTCGCCTCCAGGAGAGCTTCAGGCCCTACAGGTCGCCCGGTCGCATGCACCATCCAGAGATCCGGCGTGACGTCGCCCATCTTCGCCATGCGTTCAAACTCGGGCCCGATGGCACCAGCTTTCTTCATCTGCTCTTCAATCTGAAATGCAATCATATGTCCGATGGGATAGTCGGGCAGGTAGAGGAACGAATCAATCATGTGGGAATAAATTCCGAGCAGCACGACATCTTTCCTGTGAAAGACCGGCGTGTAGTACTGGTTCCAGATATTTTTTGCAATCTGCACCGTGGCATCGTTCAATTCCTTCGGCGTGGCTTGAGGATGGTCGTACATCCAGTGCCAGACCGCCATATCCACCAGCGCGACTCCGGCAATTTCGAACGTGCCCCAGAAATCGTTCAGCGTCTTTTCCGCCTGGCTGCGGGCGTCGGGCGCGGGCAGACCGAGCAGTTCGAGATCATGGCCCTGGAACACGAAGGCGAGCGCCTCCGTAAAGGCGGTATTGGGCACGCCTTTCAGCAGGGTGTGGTCAACATCGTTGAGAGAAAATGTTTGCTCGACATTGTGTCCCATTTCGTGGACGGCGATGTTATAGCCTTTGTAATTCATGCCGCCCTTTTCCACGCGAGTTCGCAGGTGCGCCTTTTCGGCGCGCATCTCGGCCCCCATAGCGTGACCGGAGCCGCGGGCCGGATCCACCAGGATATTGCTCGCAACATATCTCGCCCGGTCGGGAGAGAAGCCGAGTTTGATCAGCAGGTTGGGAATGTCTTGCTGGTAGGCCTGGGCAGTCGGATATTTCTTCGCGACCATCCCATCCAGTTGAGCCTCGGTGTACTGGCTGCCTGGGCGAAAGCCGCTGTACCAGACGTCAAACGGCTCCAGCGGACGCTTTAGGCGCGCTTCGATCAGCTTCGCTACTTGAGGCACGAGCGGCGACGTCAGCACTTGTTCGAGCATGGCCCGGACTCGAGTTTCAGGAATTTCGCGATCTTCGTCAAAACGGCGAGCGATCAGTGTGGGCGCGGTCGGAGAGTACGGATCGGCTTTTTTCGACGCGAAGAATATATTTTGCAGGGTCGAGTAACGGGTATCGGGTTCGCGCGCGCTGCTGGGCTTCGCGGGCGGCGCAGTCGCATCCTCCGAATCCTTTACAGCGGCCGTGGTCACGTCGTTGCTGAGCGGATTCCAATCGAATGCGGGGTTGTTAACGACGACGGCGGGAATCGTTTGGGTGACGATGCGCTCCATCACCTGCTGGATCATGCGCTGCTTGGCCAGACCACTGGAAGAGTCGGCGTAGTCCGCTTTGATTTCATCACGCAGGTTCCAGTGACTGAGCAGCCGCATCTTCGGCGGAAACAGGCGCTGTCCCTGGGCATCCACCAGGTGGTACATCCAGATGTTGTAATCCGCGATGTACTGGCTGGCTTGCGCTCCCGCCTGCGCGATACTCAGATTGACATCTGCTGGAATTCTTTTGGAGAAGCCTTCCGCCAGGCGCGCTTCGGCCCACTGCCGACGCGTCCACGACGGGCCTTCCTTGAGACGCTGTTCGAGCGTAGTAAGAGCAAAATTGAGCAGCACCACGAAGGCGAGTTTGTTGCGAAAGAAATCGTCGAGAATGTGGGCGGAAGGATCGTAGCCGCCAATAATTTCGTCGAATGGAAGCACGGGGCCGAGATCGAGGTCTGATTGCTGGCGGAACTCCCGGTTGATCTCGTGCATGTGGCCGCCAAGTTGTTCCAGCAAACTTTCCAGGCGGTTGAACATCGTATCCAGCGTGGCCTGGCCTCCGGCGAAGTTGGTGCGGACAAAATCCTCGATGGTCGCAGCGTCGCCATCTTCGGCGCGCCAGAATTCAGCCACCTGCTGCAAGCCGCGTTGCACCCGGGCACGCTGCGATTCGCCATACTTCGTAACCAGCTCCCTTTCCAGTTTTGCAGCGGAATCCTTCACCCACGAAGGAGTGGCTTCCGCGGCGGGCGTCGGCGTCGCCGTCGAACTCGGCATGGGAACCTCCAGGGAATGAACTTGCGGCACGAAGACTGCAACCGCAGCAATGAGTAGAGCCGGATAAATTGCTGATCGCATGAAATGCCTCCACGGCGTCGAGACCGCCGGCCGGTCAGTCCTGCTCAGGCGTTGACTGCTTTCTTCCGACCGCCGAACCCGGCTGGGGATAGGGCAGCGAATTGCTGATCTCGGAAATATCGTCGGGCGTGAAGTCGGGGAAGGGCAACTGGTGTTCGTCGCGCCAATTCTGCACCTCGCGCGCGGCCTCTTCCGCTTTCTGCTTGTTGATTCCACTATCGCGACCCAGGTAGACGGTCTGCGACGGGAAAGCAAAACCGCTGCCGGCTGCATCCACAATATCCATGATGCGCAACAGAATGTCCTCGCGGATTGCCAGGAACTCCCTGTCGTCGTAGGTGAGAATGTAACAAAAGATTTCGATGGTGAGCGCGCTCATGTCGAAAGAAACGAAGCGGCTGCGGGCGCCTTCAGTTTCCACCTTCGGGTGTTCGTACAGCAGACGACGGACCTGCACCAGCACATAGCGCATCTGGTCGGGCGAGGTCTCGTAGCGCAGCCCGATCTTGGCGTTGAACAATATTTTGTCGCGTCGGCTCAGGTTCTCCACATTCATCGTGGCCAGAGCGCCATTGGGGATGGAAAGCTCGGTCCGTTCCGGAGTGCGGATCCGGGTGGAGCGCAGGCTGATGTCCGAAACGGTTCCCACCCGGTCGCCGAAGCGGCAGGTGTCTCCGATGCGGATGACTTCGTCGCCGAGAATCGAAACGCCGCCGAAGAGATTCTCCAGCGTCTTCTGCGCGGCGAACGCGATGGCGATACCGCCGATGCCCAGTCCGGCGAGCGGCGCGCTCAGGTTGAAGCCGAGCGTGCCCATCACGGTGAAAATCGCCAGAACGACGATCGCGACCTTGAGCATGCGCTCGCCCAGGATGATAAGCGATTCCGTGCCCATGCGTCCGGAGAGCAAAGCCCGCTGCCTCACGCTCCCGAGAACTCGTCGAAGGATCCGCCATAGCAGCCAGTTGGAACCGATGACCGCCACCACCCCGGCCACCTGCTGGTAGTGGTGTCTTTGCAGAACGGGAATGCGCAGGTAAGACACCAGGACCCCGTGCGCGAGCACTCCGAGCACCAGCCACAGCGGCCGCACGAATGAACTCCACGCGGCGGCGACCTCATGCTTGCGATAACGCGCCCACAGATACCAGGGCAATCGGAGAAACTGGACCGCCAGCCATCCCAGGCCCGCAGCGACGGGAACCGCAATCAGAATCGCCAGCCACTGCCACAGCGGCATGCCGAGAAACTCGTGGCTCACCAGAAAATGCGGTAGATGAGTTTCCACCTGATGCACGGCGGCCTGGTCATAGAGATCAGCGAGCCGGGCCAGAGTGTCGGCGGAGATGAGCCAAATGCGCCCGCTGCCGGCGTCGGAGACGCGGACGAGGACCAGATCGGCCTCAAGGTCCCCGGCGGTCAGGCTACCGACTCGCTGCTTGTCGAGCGGCACCCCCTCCTGCGGCGTCCCCTCGGGCTGATTGCTGATGCGTCGCAAGTCGCCGTTGAAGCAGCGGTCAATGACGACTTTCAGCTTGGTGGCGAAATCTTCTCCCTGGGACTGCCGCCGGGCGGCTGACATCTGCAGATACTGGGCGGCGGTGGAATAATTGCCCGACTGCGCGGCTTGAAGAAATCCATAGAGCGTGCCACTTGGAGTATCGCGGCCGAGGGGATCGGCGGTAGCGCCATTCGTGGTGGCTGCGGTCTTGGCCGGCTGCCCGGGCAGCAGTTGATAAGCCAGCGTCGGCGTGGCGATGGCCAGGCAGAAAAGCAGCCATCGCGTTAGTTTCAGTGACCAGTACATGATTCCTTCAAGGATTGTAATGTAGGCGCCGAAACTTGCAGCGCCGGCGGCGCTACGAAAAACCGAAGACTTCTATCGCTGGTGAGCGATCAATTCTTTTTTGGCCGGTACAGATCGGTGCTGGTGCCGAAGAAAACTTCGGCCGCCTGCATCACGGTTTCAGAGAGCGTGGGATGCGGATGAATCGTCATGGCGATGTCCTTGGCAAGAGCCGCCATTTCCACCGCCAGCACGCCCTCTGCGATGAGCTCTCCGGCGCCGGCGCCCACAATGCCGACGCCCAGAACACGTTCAGTCTGAGGATCGAGGATCAGCTTGGTCATACCCTCCGTACGGTCCACGGTCATGGCGCGGCCCGATGCGGCCCAGGGAAACTTCGCAACTTTGATGTCGCGATTTTCTTTCTGTGCCTGGGTTTCAGTGAGACCGCACCATGCGATCTCGGGATCAGTGAATACCACAGCGGGAATGGCGGCGGGCTCGAAGGCTACTTTATGTCCGGCGATGGCTTCGACCGCGGTGCGTCCCTCGTGCGAGGCCTTGTGGGCAAGCATGGGTTCGCCAACCACGTCGCCGATGGCATAAATTGAGGGGTCGTTGGTCTGCAACTGCTGGTTCACCTGAATGAATCCGCGCGCGCCAAGTTGAACCTGTGTTTTGTCCAGGCCGGGTATCTCGGAATTCGGCTTGCGCCCGACCGACACTAGAAGTTGGTCGAAAACTTGCTCACGCTCCTTTACCGCAGGGTCTGCGAAGGTCACGCGGATGCCGCTGGATTCCGCTTTCACGGCGGCAACCGTCGTATTCAAGAGAATGGAAGCGAAGCTTTTTTCGAGGCGCTTGTGCAGAGGAAGCACCAGGTCTCGATCGGCGCCGGGAAGCAGTCCGGACAGCATCTCGACCACAGACACTTTGGAGCCCAGTGCGGCGTATACCGTGCCCAACTCGAGGCCGATGTAGCCGCCACCCACAACCAGCAGCGTTCCTGGCACCTCGCTCAAATCCAGCGCGGAGGTGGAGTCCATGACGCGCGGCGTGTCGAGTTTGAGACTGGGAACAATCGCGGGACGGGATCCCGTCGCGAGGATGATGCGGTCGAACGTCAGACTCTCAGCACTGCCGCCGGCCTTCGAAACTCGCAAGGTGTTCGAATTTTCGAAGGCGGCGCGACCTTGAACGTATTCGACCTTGCGTTGCTTCGAAAGCAGCCCCAGGCCGCCGGTCAACTTCTTGACCACGCCCTCTTTCCACGAGCGCAGGCGAGCCAGATCGATCTTGGGATCGGCGTACTCGATTCCCCAATTTTTGGCGTGCCGCGATTCGTCAATGAGCTTGGCCACGTGTAGCAAAGCTTTCGAAGGAATGCAGCCGCGATAGAGACAGACACCGCCCGGATTGGCTTCCGGGTCGATCAGCGTGACCTTCAGTCCGAGATCAGCGGCGAGAAATGCGGCGGCATAGCCACCCGGCCCGCCGCCCACCACTGCAATGTGCAAATTTGAAGTTTCAGTCATTGCGTCGAAAGGGCTTCGACCACGAAAGACACCAAGGGACACGAAGAAAAACCAAGGGAATTCCTTCCTGTACCTTGTGTCCTTTGTGGTCTAAGTTTTTTCAGATTCTACCCCTGCACCGACAGCAGGAAAGGCTGCTCAAAGGCTTCCGCAATCCAGCGCAGGAATCGTGCTGCGTCGGCGCCGTCAATCAATCGATGGTCGTAGGAGAGTGAAAGCGGCAGCACTTGCCGGGGTTCGAATTTGGCATTCATCCAGACCGGCTCCATACTGGCGCGCGACAAGCCGAGAATCGCGACTTCGGGATAATTCACGATGGGTGAAAATCCCGTGCCACCCACCCCACCGAGATTGGTAATCGTGAAAGTTCCGCCCTCCATCTCTGCGGGAGTGAGCTTCTTGTCGCGGGCCTTCTTCGAAAGCTGGGTCAATTCGGCGGCCAGTTCGACGATGTTCT
>Ga0157379_10000788_pt1 | contig 25730 bp, 27 predicted proteins | sample S25metaG_FD_121802 | JGI IMG/M metagenome (GOLD analysis project Ga0157379, IMG submission 121802) | Switchgrass rhizosphere microbial communities from Kellogg Biological Station, Michigan, USA - S2-5 metaG | ecosystem: Host-associated > Plants > Roots > Rhizosphere > Soil | place: USA... | reverse complement strand
TGTTCCACAGCCCCGCCACCACACCTCGCGGCCCTGCTCCCTATGCCTCCTCCAACAATATGCATATGTATGGAGAAAGACCTCGTACGTTATACCGCTGCGAATTCGGAGAGTATAACTAATTAAGGTTCCACCAGGTCGATACTCATTCTGAGAGAACTTCAACGTTCCAGTCTTCCCTTTGTTGTGGCTTATTGGTATTTATATTATTTTCGTGCGGTTCGCCACTCCCGACCGAAGCCAGGAGGCTGGGATTGGCATCATCTCAGTACCCATCAGTGTCAATGGTTGGGACACTGGGAATTAAGTTAAGTTGTTGTTTGATTGTTTTCTATCTCTCTATCATAAAATGCCGTATCCTCGTCATCACATTCTCCGTATCAATAAGTGTAGAATAAATTAGAAGAATTTCAGTCTCCAGGGGCGCTTACGTAAAATCAGAAAATGCCTCTTCAACTCCTTTCTGCTGGGTCGAATGCACAAGGACAGCTAGGACAAAACCATCTCGAAGACTCATATACCTTCCAATCGTGTCTTTTTGGCACTTCTCCAAGCAAGCTGCAGTCCCAGTTACCTTTTGATACTGTCATCTCTCTGTCTTGCGGCGCAAATCACACTTGCTTGTTAGTTGGTCGGAAGGACAGTGAAGGACATACTCGAGAGCTATGGGGATCCGGAGACGGCAAGAAAGGGCAGCTAGGTCTAAGCAATACCTCCCTGGATGCAGGGCAGGGAACGAACCAAACCGTATTTCATCGAATCGACGATACCATTCTGACAGCCTCTGGTATACAACCAACAGATTACCGGATGGAACACGTCGTAGCCTCTTGGGAATCTACATTCATCTACCTGAGGCCTCGTACCATGGACTCACGATTGTCAAAGGGAATTCTACTTTCGATAGGGAACAATGATTATGGTGATCTGGGAATTGGTCTTTCGCCTTCTCAACTGGGTAAGACATCTCATCCTCAACGGGTCCCCCTTGAAGATTTACTTTCAAAGAAATATTCATTCCGTCTCACCGGATACGATGTACGGAAACTAGTTGCGGGACTTCACCATGTTGTAGCCATAGTTGACGTTTTTCTGGATGGCCCCGAAGCCTCTGATTCTGTGGTCATTGGATGGGGAACATATCGCCAAGGACAACTTGGATATCTCAATTTTCAAACCTCTGGGATGAAGGGCAAGAGTAAAATTCCGTCATACACTACAGAGCCGAAGGTCCTTCAGTTCCCAAGAGATGGATGGGGCGACTCCAAAATCCTGGATATCGCAGTTGGTTCCTCTCACACGCTTCTCCTTCTTGACTCTGGTAAGGTCGTAGCTTTAGGTTCCAACAAGAAGGGTCAATTAGATGGTGTAAATGAGGCCACTGGGATTACTGGCGTCCATTGTTCTTGGAACGGTTGTTGCCTCATTCGCAACCCATCTCCCGCTCATAAAAATGTTGATTGGTCTATCTATTCAAGTGGAAGAGGGGAGAAAGGACAACTGGGTCGTTCGGATTCTGCCCCTTCTGTGACCGTTTCATTTCCCTTCGCAAGTACCTCTCATGCCCTCATAGGCTTTGCCTGCGGGAGTGAACATTCCCTTGCGTTGTTCAGAAAGATATCAAATAACATTGACCCAATGTTGTCAGTGGAGGAAGTATGGGGATGGGGATGGAACGAGCATGGCAACTTGGGTCTCGGACACACGGACGATGTGCATTCTCCATCTCTAATATGGACAAATGCAGGAGGTAGTTTTAAAGGGTCTCATGTTGATTCTGTATGGGCAGGTTGTGGTACAAGCTGGATAGTTCTTATGCAGGAGAGTTAAGGGTGTCGAATGATATGATTGGATGGTGCCATCAGCCAATGAAATTCATGACTAAATGTGACAAGCCACCCCCAAGTCCCGACCGAATGCCTCCGGAGCCCGTTGTAGACGAATCGACACCACTCTTACCTTCACTGGACGACGAAGACCAATTCCCTCCGATATTGGAGGCCATTAAGGTCTTGCCGACTAATCCAAGTCCTGAAGATCTTCACAACTGCTATGTTCGTTCCCTGGATGAAAGCAGACCACTTCAAGCGGCCATCTTCCGTTTGGTCATTGCCCTCTATCTGGTGACGACTCCTCGAAAGGAGGTAAAGAAAAGACTTTGGGATGCGTCAGAGGTGTTGCTTTTGCGGAAACAGGAGGAGCAAGAACGGGGACATCTCCAAAATGTGATCGTTGTATTGCTAGATGAACTTCCAACTCTGGACTTGAACGTTGTTAATAGCAATCAGGCACCTAAATCTCACTGGGTTCTAGAAGCAGAGTTCTATACTTTTTTCCGGTTGAAGCCCGTCGGAAAGCAAGGTGTAAACGGTGCGCTGTCCTGCGTTTTGTAGTGTCTTTTTCCATTAACCCTCCATACCATCCAGTTATAAGTCTTTTGACACATCCTAATCTGCCACCTGCAGTACTAAGACATGACTTGATCTCTCTAAGTTTGCTTCGATTATGGAAATTCGGGACACTATCTTCTCCTCGCCGACTCTTGGAAGCCTGTGATGCCATTGCATCCCCTAGGTGGGAGAGTAAATCATCTCACATCCATTTGCCTCTAAACTTTTACCAGATCTCTTCATGCTATTCATTTGGTTTTCCAAGTCCTTTTCCTCGCGTTATTGGGCCACCTGGTGTTGTATCCTTCCCCGCCTCCAATACTTGTCGACAGCCCTGGTGGTCATCTCGGAATCCGGGAGCCTCTCATCATGATTTATTCTATTTGTAACATAATTTTCCTGCGGTTTAGCTTTACATCCTTTGTGCATATTCTAACCTTGTTACCCTTCCTCTTTTCCTTGCCCTGGTCACCATCACCGAATGATGTATCTTATACCTATCTCCTAGTTGTATTGTATATTTTCGTGCTGTCTCTTCCTTTTTCGCATACTCCTTCTTCCCTCCTTTTGCTGGATCCTGTCCGCTGGCTTCCCCTTCGCTTTCTATATTTTTCTTCCGTTCGACGTTGCATCCTTCCCGCTTTCATAGTCCTCTTTCCCGTCCTCGTCGGCTCAGCGGTTTTAGTTTCCTCCTCGCTCGCTGAAGAAATCCCTCCGTTCATTTCTGCCATGCTGAAAACCTCAGAAACACCATACATTGCCCGGATGGTCTTTATAGGCCTCTTCTGGTCCGCTTCATTCCTTTTTTTCTACTTCTCCCTCACGACTTTGCTCCTCTCTCCTACATCCGCCCCTCTTTCAATGAATGATTCTCAAGTCGAATGGGATAGATACGGCCCTTTCTATGGCTACGAGGGGCGCCGTAGCCTTCTAAAGGCATTGGCCGTCTATCCACCCACAGGAAGCGACACTATAGTATTCCCTCCTCCTTTCAATCTTATTTCAATGGTCATCCCACAGAAGATTTCCCATGTCCGAATGTTCCTTTGGAGAATGGTAGTGGTCCCTTCAACTTTACTGGTAGGGCTATTTTGGGGATGGAGTAATTTGCCTGTATGAATCCCCACAATCATTTGTATAGTAGCTTACAATTGAGCGAGTATCTCTAGAAAATTCTGATGATACAAGGTCTCTTATTGACCTGGCCTAGTAGCCTGTAAACATAGCTCATACAAGAAGCACATAACACTGGCGCTATCATCATGACTACCAACTCACTGTTCTTCCTCCTCGTCATCATCATAATCGAAACCACCGGGCATACTTCGCGAGCTCTGCGCTTGACGTGCAGACCGCCTCCTCGCTCTTTCTTCCCTCTCGAATTTTTGTCTCTCAACATAATCTTCCAGTCTCCCCATCTGATCACCGAGCTTCCCAATCCCCTTCCACTCGTGTCTGGCGACACTACTCTTCCCATGATCACCTGCCCATCCAACACTCATAAGCACAGGTTCCTAGAATTATTCGGTTAGGCTCGGAAATGATATTAATAACTCGAGAAATAAATGTTTGCTTACCTGGCTATGCCAGCTTACATCACGAACGCATACGGGTGAGCCCACGGCGTGACGTTCGGGTTCAGATTCGGAGGGATCTTGCGACATGGGGAGTGCGCCTGGCCGGTTCAAAACTTGCACAATACGACCATCGAGCGAATATATCTGACGATATGTCAATAAAAGAATATAGCCAGGATTAAAGCAGTGCGCACATGGATTTTGCCATCATATGAACCTGTGTATAGATAGTTCGCTCCAGTGGTTTCCATTGGACTAAAGTGACATCGAATCAAGGTCCTGAAGACTTGGTGCCCACGATATGTCATGACGCTGCAATCTTTAGGGTGGGCAGAACGTCTTGGTTTTGGATAGGAGCCATATCTAGGGAAATGATATTCAGAGACCGAAATGAAGAAAGGGGTATGAATATACCTGTAATCGTAGCCTCTGTGACCATAATGATCATGCTCAAATATTTCAAACTCGGAGTGACTTCGCATCTTTCGTAAATCCCAGAGGCGCATTGCCTGGTCTTTGCCATTTGAAACAACGTAGCGGCCATCACCCTAATGATAAAAAATAGTGTGAGTTTTATTGCTAGAATGATTAATTGTAACAAACCTTAGCGGAAACATAAGTGATACCTTCGGTGTGCCCAACAAGGACTCCAGAAGGTTTCTGCGTCGAACCAAGAGATCTTCGATCCCTGCAGATATAGGTAAGAAAAGGTAGCGGTATTAAACCATGATATTCCTCTCACCAAACTTTCAGAAATGTGTCATCAGAGGCACTAACGAGGGTAAGTCAACATCCGAAGGTCGAGATGAGAAATAGGAGACACCTAATGAGGACATTCCCAGAAGCTGAATCAGCCCAACAGCAGCTATTAACGTCGTCATTATGAGCATTGATTGTTATTGTTCGTTTATTGGCCAACAAATCGAAAACTGGGAGAATGGTAGGCATCACCAAGGTCGAAAAGGTGGATGCGGCTTACCTCGAATTTCTCCTGCACGACCGTTTCCTCCTGCAATAACTTCGTTGCCATCTGCAGAGAACCGACAGCTATAGATTCCAATGTCATCCTCATCGTCATTGAATCCAGAACGTAAGCCACGGTTTCGACCACTGAATCGTAGAGGTATATGTTGTGATTCCGGCTCAAATATCTTCGTCATGTAGACAGTAGAAGACTTGGTAGAAAATGATTAATACATCCCCAGCCGCACAAATTCTGACTTACAATAGACGAGTAGATAAGTCTGAAGGTTTTAAGTAAAGTCGATATCAAGGAATAAATATCAAATACCTTTCATTGTCGGGGCTTAGATGAGACTAAGTGCATTCGCAGGTTAAAATTGTTCCAAGACGTATATATATTTCCTACTTACATCAGTAATGGTCCATGCACCAGGTATAGCATCAATATTTGAGATTGCTTTCATCGTCGTCTCGTGAGTACTACCGTGTCCTGTATTTCGACGATGACTGGACCGGGGGCCAGGATTCCTGACAATAGAACCGAAAGGAGCATTTGTATCATATACATACAAATCCCAATCTAAAACTGTATAAATAATTGGAATATGAAATCAGGTAGGGATGTACCTTGAGTGCAAGTGTAATAAAAGGACGAATCTGAATCAGGGTAAGCAAATACCAGTATTCTTCACGAAAGAAGATTTATACCAGCAGAATATTGGCCAGAATAGGCGTTGCTGCTGTATGTCGCAACGATTGTCCCATTCGTGTTAGGGACTAGTCGCTGAGGGAATATATAACTACCTCATTATCATGATTATGCCCAATGAGGGATCATACCCTTGAAAAGTCCTCTTTGTGAAATCCCCTGCCTTTGTGACCCATTCCCATCTCGCGCTGCTTCAGTAACCGTCGGATGTTTTGTTGTTTCTTTGCTCTCAGTCGGCCAAAGTCTCCACTATTCAGTACCTGAATGCCAGCTTGTTGTGGTTCGGTCACTGGTTTAAACCAATTTCTCGTTGGAGCAGGACGTCGAATCCATGGAAATCCACTCCGGGAGAATAACTCTTGACCTTCGTCCTCCTCTAGTTCGTCGTCTGGGACAAACTCGTCGTCGTCATCTTCGTCATCTTCATCTTCCTCAGGTTGGGATACTGGAACCGCCCTAAGTCCTCGAGCTTGAGCCGCCTCAAGCAGCATTCGCAATTGCTCTATCGTTAATCGAGGCATTTGGAGGGTTGTTTGTCCACCATCTGGACTATTGGTATCAACAACGCCTTGGCTTGACGGGACGATCGAAATAAAGGCATCTGGAGACCATGTCAATTCGCATAATTCAATGAGAGAGATATACTCACTGCTCAACATGTCCAGCACTGACTGCCGCTGTTCGTCCAACCCTTCGAATTGCATTCCACTTTCTTCATCTTCAGCTGTGGCATCGGGATCGTCTGGTATGAGGTCTTCGACATCGACGGCGGCGCCTTCATCGTCTTCGAGGTACACATCGTGACCCGTATGCGCTCCCTCGTCGTCCATGTCCCATGGGTCCATCGAGGAAGCTTATCGGACTCTTGTAGGCTGCTGAGAAAGCTGATTCCGACAAATGTGGCACTGGTTCATGCCGGTGCCGTGTGACGTAAGGTATTTCCCTCCGACCGTTACGTTTTTAAAAATAAACAATCACAGGGGTTATATTTTGGGAAGTCAATTACTACAATAAACATTACACTAGGTAAATTCAACGACAGCCTCACTTCCTCCTGTTGTTCTGCATGGCGAGGATCTGCACAATACGGATACTAAAGAATAAACAAATCAGGAAATGAAACGCATGCATCAATTAATTACTCACAAAATGTTAATGAAGTCCAACTCTAACGCGACACTCTCCCTTACGGGGTCAGGTTTCATCTGACCTGCCTGGGCCAAGCGAGCATGGTGAAGAATCTTCTGTGTACTATCAAAGGAAGTTAGAATATGTGAAGCATTCCTATGTAAACGCTTACTCAAAGAGAACGAAGCCGCCAAATACAGCAAGACCGCCATAGAGGGCTTCGGATCATACTTTTAGTTTCATTTTTACCAGTAGGCTACTGTGGATAACTCACAAATTGATTCAGCGAAAGCCAGACTTCGTAACCCTAACGGTAGAACCATGGGAGCCAAGGAACTTAGCGCCACGACGGTGACACCTAATGAAAGTTGAGAAAACGTTCGAAGAGAACTCTGAGAACATTTACCTGCAAGAAGTGGTCCTCCCAAATACAGGTATTTGTCGCTCCTAGCCGTTGCACCGACGTAGCTGAGAGAACCGACAATACCTGCGGTATACAGAGCAGCTCGAGATAAGATTGCTGGACTGAGGAAAAATAGTGGGCTCAGGGTCGCAGCTTGACATGCGTTAAATCCCTTGAAGAAGCGGCAAAGATAAGTAAGATATAGAAGAATGATGCGGATAGAACTCACTAGCCAGAAGAGATGTTTAACAGCAGTGTTCTCGGGAGGGGTATAGAAGACACCCATCATGGTACCAATACTCCCACTGGAAAGATGTTATATCGAAGAACCTAGAAACGTTTCAATGAGAACTTACACCAAGCTCACACCAAGAACAAGCCCTAGGGCGAAATATTCAATACAACCGTCCGTGAATCAGTTCATTTAACTTACATGGGTTTGCAGCCATGATGCGTACAGCTGCGCCACTATTAAACAGTGCCCTAGCTCCCAGAGCTGTAAGGATTAATCCACCACCAGTGTATTGGAAAGATTCATTCAGATATTCCCTCTCAAACTGGGCCAGTGAGTCTCGAGTCTCGCGATTGAAAAAAATTTGAACAGCTAGGACAGTACCTCCAATTGTAGCCTATTTCTAAATCAGTGCAATTGTCCCAACAAACCTGAATGTGATAACATACGGCGGATATGGCGTAACGTTTCCAAGCCTCCTCTTTAGACGGACGAATGATCACCTCGCTCTCTGTGGCATATCCTCTCTTCGAAAAGTACTGTTTGTTAAATGATTTTGGCTTAATCTGGGGTAGAATTCGGGAGGAGAATGCGGGTTTGGCCGCAGGCTGCCGTGAACTGCCAAAGTTGCGAACTGAAACGAAACGAAGACTAGGCTGGAAGGTTGTGCGTGCAAGACGAGCTCCAATAAACGGAGTGAACATGGTGGTAGCGGGAAAGAACGAATGCGCTACGCTTCGCCGAAGATCCAGGAAACGCGCGTCATAGCTGGAGACTTTATGTAAGATCGGCGGAGACTTTTTCGGTGCTCTGAATCATATCCTTTGATAATCGTCCAGAATCTTCTAAAGAAACTGGATGCTGAGTCTAATGAGCATACGTATACAAACATTGCTACAGCAGTGGAATACAGCAGAGGAAACATTGGACCGTAACAAAAAGAATATAAACAAATATGTTAGCGTAAAATAGAGGGAAACAAATTACGCAACGAGGAGAAGGAACCGGGGAATTATGACATGACAGGATATTCTCATGTCCGAGGGGCCGAAGATGTGTCAAGTGAAAGGTTCGGAACTTTCGTCAAGTCGACTATCCCAACCAGCTGCTGAGTGCAAATGGCAAGGCAATTTCCTCCTGTCTTCTGCCAGTTGACGTCGTAAATTGGACCAGGTGTTGGACCTTGGGAGGGCCATCGCCAGATTTGTCGTCGAGTCTACGAATTGGTGCGTGAAAATCTCATACCATAAAACGAAGGAAAAATTTACGGCTGTCTCATAGATGTACAGATAACCATCTTCCGTTCCAGCGGCGAGAAATCGACCGTCAGCGCTGAAGGTGATGGAGTATAGAGGACTCTCGCTTTCGGAAAATACGTGCAGACAATCTCCTTTGGTTGCATCCCATAGACGGACCGTTCGATCGAAGGAGCATCTGATGTTTAAAGTTAATTTGCTAATTCACAAGGATGAAATTGGAACTGGGACTTGCGTTGCAAGAAGCGTTTCCTCGGTGTCATTAGCAGTAGGACACCATCGAAGAGCACCAACCGGGGATGTATGCCCCTTTAATACTACTCTTGAAGAATGTTGCGATGATCCTGCTGAATTATCTGCGGCATTGGCTATCGAACCATCGGCATTTGTCCACATTTCTCTTCCCCATATTCGAACGGTAGCATCATCGGAACAGGAGGCTAATAGAGTCTTTTTTATATTAAATTTGACTTGATTAACTTCTTTGACGTGCCCCCTGTGGAAATTGGTAAGAAACGAGAAAAAAGTAATCACAGAGACGACATACGTAAAAACTCTGATAGGGTTCGTAGATGTTAACGAGACAAGACACACAGTTGGATTGGCGCCGCATGTTACGAATGTCGATTCGTTTAGCCAGTCTACATCGAGGCATGCTCCTGTACAAAATTCAAGCAAATGCATATAATACGGATTCGGACTAATTTACCATTGTGCACTTTGAATTCCATTTTTAACGCTTTTGTCGCCAAATTCCATACGCATGCAGTGCCGTCTGAACTGGCACTTAGAAGCAGTTCTCCACTCGGAGAGAACATGACGGAATAGATAGGACCCTGAAAAGAAGATTTAATACGAGCGAAAATGTTTGAGAAAGGAAAAAATCCCGATAAGGTAATTAAATAAAAGATAACGTACCAAATGGTATATCTGGGTCATGTAGAGTTCCCCGGTCTTTCTCCACACTCGAAGTAGGCGGTCGAACGACCCAGTCGCAAGAAACGTCCCGTCCTTATTCCAATCAAGACTCGTTATGTCAGGTCGGACCGATTCAGGAAGGTGTCTTAAGACTACCGCATCTGGATATGCAGTCTGCGATTCTGCGAAACCAGTCGAACTATCTTCTTGTACCGTGGCCTTAATATCATCCCAATTCCATATTCGCGCAGTGGCGTCCTTGGACCTAAAATATTTGTATAACTTGAACAAACCATATAGATTAAATGGAAGTAGTCGACAAACCCAGTCGCCACGATATCTGGTTCAGCAGGATTCCATACTGCTCCGAATACCTTGCAGGTAACCGTTAGCATATTCGAAGGAATATCGTATCGACCAAAAAAGGCATACCACATCAGTATGACCTTCCAACAGAATAATAGGCTCTTTCAGATCTACGTTCTTGGTTGCGAAGCCAGGATAAGGAAGATTGAGAGATGCGTCCAACGGGGAGCTCACGTCCATTTTGACATCATGAGGTTCGTTGAGACGCTTTAATGTCTTATTAAATGCATTGATGCTGATTGATGGGCCTAATAACATATTACTGGTTACTATCGAGGCAAAAAGAAGGAAAAAGGAGTCAAAAGTACCAGAATTGACCATAGGCATTTCTTCGTCCTCATCTTCAATGCATATTCGTTTTCCTGTACGGTTATCAAATGTACCATTTTGGCTAGCTTTTCGTTTTTGCGCAAGAGAATGGCTAGTATCATCATGAGATGTTGAAATACCATTTGTTTGAACAGGAAATAGCTCAGGGCGCGAACTCGCGGGGATTGGTGGTTGTGGGATTTCTTGAGGTTCCGGATGGTTTGCATTGCAAACATGAGGAATAATCAAAGAAAATGGAGCTGAACAATCAGTCGCATCTGCCGAATGTCTCCAGTGGGTTTCAACTTCTGTGTAAAGAAGCGCCTTTGTGAGCAGCTCAACAAGTTCTCCACGTCGAATTGGGGTCTTGGAGTGTGATGAAGAATCCAAACGAGCCTCGGATCGTAAAGCATAAGATGAGTGCTGAAATCCTACTCTCCAAAATTCTATCGGGGTCTACTGATGAAAATAAATGGTTGACATACCAGAATCTTGTAAATATGCATAGACTAAACAGTTAATTTCGTCCGCTGTAATATTCATTACAGGAGTCATTTCGACGCGTTTTGGCGTCGTTTGTAGAGTCACAGAAATTGCCAGCGGATTTTAAGAAAGAGAAAGTGCGTGAAGTGCTGATTAGGAGGGTTAAGAAGCGGAGGTTGAAATGTAAGCTGCAGTTCGCTCTCATCTTTCACGACAGCTCAACCGTTTTGATGGATCTCTGGGCGTGGCGTGCTCTTCAGCCTGACAGTTCTTAAATCTCCGAGAACATATTTCATGAAGCCGAAAGACGATTAAGGATCTATTTTGTTGACATCCCAGTGATCCTGTAGTCGACTCGCGGTGACCTCAGTCTGGACATGTTCATTCACGCCGTGAGCCGTGGCTTCAGAGAAGGTATGGGAAGTTGGAGCTGATTTCTGGCTTAAAATTTTAGCTGGTGTATTTAATCCTCCAACAATCTTTCAAACTAGTCATGCGCTGTTATATTTCAACATCCAGCTCTTCAGCCCCTTCATCCTTAGGTGCCCTCTTTCGTCTGTCACTTTGTAACCCCTGAAACAGTCGGAATAACGAGGTCTGATTTAATGTTCATAATGCCGTCCAGATGGAGGAGAAATGAGGTTATCCTGAACAGGCAACTCTCTTCCTTCAAGAAGAAAGATATCACGGAGGTACGCAACATGCGAATGGCTCAATTGATATTGTTAACAAATACATCCATACAATTACAGGTAATGGGGATATAACCATTCGATATTGGTTAAAGTTAGTTCTCCCACTCATCAACTCTGGTCAAAAGTGGAGTACCCTTCATTGGTGGTGATGAGAATTGTGTCTGCACAAACACTTTCTCCACACCGCTTGCTCTTTTATCGAATGCTGCGTACAGCTTCGCCCTACAAAAAAAAAAAGTTCAGAGCTTCCCAACAAAGGTAAGGTGAATCCTTACATATCCTCAATAGGTACGCGGTGGGTAATCATAAATGTCGGGTCGAATTTTCCGGGGATAATATAGTCGTTCAGGATTTCTTTCCAGTAAAGATGGACAGGGGCTGCGCGAGACTCTTCAGAGAGATTGCCTTGTCAGACGGATTCACCATACCTTGTCCATTCCCAATCAGTCGGATACCCTTTTCCATGACTGCGCCTATATTCAAACCATTGGTATAACCCGCGCTAAAAGGACTAAGCTGATATCGTCTTCTAAAGGAGAAAATTCACATACTATGCGGCAATAATCCCAATACGCCCCATCTTCTTGACAGAAAGGATCGCCTCGTTCAGTGTCTCTGGAACATCGGTCTCTAACATGAGAGTCTTTTGGACTTTGTGAAGTATCGATTTTGGCTCATGGAATGATCCTGTAACATCAATCAGCCCTCGGCTATCTTTTTCTTATTTATTGCTCAACTTACCACAATCCAAAGCGACATCCAGACCTTCGGGAACGAGCTCCATGATCTTCTTGGGTACGTCCTTGTCAACGTTGAAATCGATGACTTCTATCCCTGACTTATCCTGTGCGAATTTCAAGCGTTCGGGCACAGTATCGATAGCGATAACCCGCGAAGCTCCTTTCAATTTAGCCCATTTAATAGCGCATTGGCCAATCGGACCCAAACCCTTCCATCTACATTAGTCGTCGAAGTTGTTCTCCCAATCTGGATACGTACCCAAACTCCTACAACATCTCCTTCTTTGACTCCAGTATCAACGACGGTGTGGTATGACGTGGGAAGGACATCGGAGAGATACAAAGCTTGCTCGTCGGTAACATTGTCTGGGATCGGAAGAAGATTCACATCTCCAAATGGAACCTAATCAACAGATTATTGCGAATTTTTGCTCTATATTCGATTCTACTTACCCTCACATACTCTGCTTGTCCACCTGGGAACCCACCAGTGAAGTGCGAATAGCCGAAGAAGCCTATAATCCATGTAAGATCGCTCAAAGGCCTCCGGATTATTTATTTTTTACCTGCATCCCGTTGGCCGTACATGTAGTTCTGAAGTCTGCAACTATGGTTAGCACATACTTTTATAAACGGTATCATTGGCTGACGATGAGTTATTTGTGCGGTCGCAGAATGAGCTCAGCTTCTTTTTACAGTACTTGCAGTCGCCGCATGCTATTTGGAAACTAGCGACCACTCTCTGACCAACGTGGACATTCTTGATGTTTTTGCCAACTTTTTCAACCTTGCCCATGAATTCGTGACCCAGTATATCTCCCTTCTGCATGGTCATGATTTCGCCATGGTATAGATGTAAGTCAGAACCGCATATCGTGGATCCGGTGACTTTCAGAATAACGTCGTTGTCCTCAGTGATATCAGGAATGGGTGCATCAATGACTCGAACATCGGTAGTTCCAAACCTTTGGACCAATGAAACCGAGATCGCGTATATTACAATATATCTAGCACTTACCAGGCGAGGGCTTTCATTGTCGAACGATCCCCCTCTATGTGCTTGTATTCTGGTTTAGTGGCTGTGGGAAGTGGTCCCATTTTCTAATTCCGTAGTGAGGATGTTTCTGTGACGTGTATTTGGGTTGCAACTTACGTCTTGGAATGCATTTGCAGCGGCTTGCATCGTTGAGTTGTTATGAAAATTATGGTGTTGTTTCGTTAAGATGTTAGAGTTGTTTGTGAGATCCAGCCTGTTTTATCTTCAGGATGTCTTCGAAACAGAGCCTATGTGACGTTCGGATGATCCTAGGAGCTGGAGCGGGTATTCCTATCGTCTGCATTCCTTTCAGCGTAAATGTTTAGGAAATGATGTCATATGAGTGTCAAAGCGCTCACCATTGGCTGAGTGCGACTCTGGACTTGTAAAAAGGATCGCTCCAATAGTGATTATTAATTCTTGTATTATTTATAGGTCATTACCTTGGAGGCGGGATTAATTTGATCCCGAGTATTTCCTTCGATGATTCGCAAGCCTTCTAGACCTCTTCAAGAACATTCACATAAATAATTCAATAAATCTTTGGCGTTTCGTTTATGATTGGACAACACACGTGGGAACGATTTCGAATTCTGCACATCGTCTCCAGTTGACTTGTACACGACGACCAACGAAATGACTGACGTTCTCCACATACTGGCTGCTTTCGGTCTACTTTATATCATTCCTCTGACCTATCGTTTCTTGAACTTCACCTGGATATATCTGTTGCGACCTTCTTCTGTCCGCAAATATCTTCACGGGCAGCAACCATATACCCTCATCACAGGCTCAACGGATGGAATAGGCAAAGCACTCGCCAAGCAGCTCTATCAACGTGGATTTAACTTGATTCTCCATGGTCGCAACGAAGACAAAATGAAGCAAGCTGTACAGGAGCTCAAAGCTAGCGGAACTGGAGATATTCGATATTTCATTGCGGACGCAGCCAAGGACGGGCATGATTTCCAAGCACTTGTGCAGCCGTTCAAGGATCTTAACATCACGCTGCTGGTAAATAATGTTGGAGGTACACCTGTCAAACATTCAAAGTGGGTTTCGATTCGTTTTATAAGCTCTTTGTATACTGTAGCTTAATCTCTCTTTCACTTACAGGATAGAAACTTGGGAGCAGGATGAAGTGGCGAGTGTGGTCAGAAGGAACGGCTTATTCACTCTTCATCTTACCCGAGCACTTTTACCCCAAATGCGAAGAGCGAAGGGCCCGGTTCTTGTGATCGGCATTGGTTCACAGGCAGGAGAGGTCCCTCCGCCAAGGTTGCCATTGTACGTTTCCTCAAAGCGATTCGTCGAATACCTTTTCTGGGGCCTTCAAGTCGATGAATGGTATTACACCAAGACGAACGTGGAGCTCATGTATATGGTCGTCGGAGAAGTCACTTCAAATTCGGTGCGCAAAGACACGACCCTCCTCCGCCCAGATTCGGATACGTTTGCTCGGTCCATGGTCAACACAATGGGATGTGGCCAACGACGAATTACGCCTTATATTTGGCATGCGATATCCATGTGGTTTGTGCAAGCTTTTGGAGAAAATGTTTCTGTGCCGATTGTTGCAGAAGCTATGCGGAATCTATGGCCTGAGGCTGGGAAGAAACAAGACTGATGTATTCTATAGTGGCATGTTCTGTTATTTCTGCTATCGTTATGCCTAGCTGAAATGGATGAACTATTTCCTCGTCCTGTGATGATCGTGACCCGTCCAACTTCTATTCCTCCTCGTTCTCATCAAAAATATCTATGACATTTGAATTCTGAGGTGAAATAACCTTCTCCCAATGCCCATGATGTCCAGTTAAACTGCTTCCTTAATGCATCCGACGTCACATGTACGCCTGTGACCACCATGGCATTTCGGTCCCATAAGTAGCCGTTGACTTCGAAGACAACTTGTCTCTTTCTCTCAACCATGTCCTTACCAGAAACCCACCAAGGCATCGTTCTTTATCCAGGAGGTTTTGACGTTCGCGTCGAAACACTGCCAACTCCAAAGTAAGTTGAATGTCTAGACGGATAAGTTTCTCTGGCGATGTAACGGCTTCCTATGTAGAATCGAACATCCTGACGATGCGATCGTAAAAGTTAAAGTACGGAACATAGATGGAGATTATTATGGACTACTTGTTAAAATGGAATAGGTTGCAGGATTGTGCGGAAGTGATCTTCACCAATATCGCTACCATGAACAATTCAAGAACCCGCATGTAACGTCCCGTAGGACTCCTGGGATACCTTTCTAACTTGATTAACTTCAGCTTTGTTGGAGGTCACGAATTTTCTGGTGAAGTTGTTGCTCTAGGCTCCAATTATGGTCCGAACGCAAACACTGGGGGCCGACCCGCTCTTTATGCTACATTGAAGGTGGGAGACAAAGTCGTTTCTCCTTTCACATCGTCATGCTGTGAATGCCAGTGAGTGATTTATCATTCATTTCCGAAAGAATATTGCTAATCTTCGGTAGCTTCTGTCGAATTGGCTTTACATCTCGCTGCGAATCGTCCCTTCTGTTTGGTTCTCAGCTACTTTCGGGAGGTCAAGCGCAATTTGTGCGAGTTCCAAAGGCCGGTGGAACCTTGTTCAAAATACCTCCAGATCAGGCTACATCTAAGGAAGATATGGATCGCTGGAATTCTCTATCTGACGGTTCTTTGCTATTGCTGGCCGATATCCTCCCGACTGGTGTCTTTGCAGTCACACAAGCCTTACAACATCCCAACATCCTGCCAGTCATCAACTCTCAGCCATTCCCTGTCGCATCCTTTGTCGGCGCAACAGAGAGCGAAAAGTCTTCAATGCACCTGTTAACTGACGGTTTACCTCCATTAACCGAGAAGGATAAGCAGCTGACAATTGCCGTGATTGGCCTAGGTCCAGTAGGACTGGTTCGTCACTTAGCATATACATGTATTTGTATTTTCTAACCGTTTTCAGTGTGCTCTGATTAGTCTTATGGATCAGTTGGCCACCAAGGGCTGCCAAGGTGTCCGCATCGTTGCGATTGATCTTACAGAGAGTCGCCGTGTGAAAGCTGCGAAGATTGTGGAAAAAATTGGCGGTGTTCCCAACGGTGGCATTTTCAAGGTCGCTGCCATTGACGAGGCCAAGGATATCGTTAAAGAATGGACGAACGGTCTAGGTTGTAACACAGCTCTCGAGGTAATCCGGTCTCCATACAGAATATAATTTGAAAGTTGATTTTTCTTAGATTGTGGGCCATACCGATGCTCTGCATTTGGCCTGTGACCTTATTCGTCCGTTCGGTGTTATTACATCTGTCGGTAAGCGATTTCTTCCGCTCCTCACTTCTCCGTAAGTGAACTCCCCTCAGGCGTCCACCAAGCTGTCCCCATCGACATAAAAGGAAATCTTCTTTACGGAAAGAATGTTTCCCTTATTTTCGGTCGTTGCCCAGTCCGCGCAATGTTTCCCTTCGCCCTTCAGCTTTTATTAAAGCGACAGGACATCTTCGCCAGTATTGGTGAAGAGACAAGTTTAATCGACCGCGTTGTACCGATGGATGATACAACTGCGAAGGACATCTACAAGAAGTTCGAGAAAGGGGAATGTGGCAAAGTTTTGTTTACACCCTGGGAATAAAGGGATCGTCATAAATATGTATGATTAGTTGTAAGGGGTTGAAATATATATCAAAATGAATGAAGCTCTTCTTTCACGAGTATCTTGAACCATCGAAGATATATGTTGTATCTATTCCCAAAATGGGTTTACTTCCATGGAAACCATCTTGGTAAGTTCAGCCCGTAAGCAGAGGTTCGAATGTATTCTCCAACCGGTCGAAACATTCGACAAAGTTTCCAAGATACTAGGTATACCCCCTTCAAAAAATACATTGATTAATACGAAACCCACGCGTGGAAGCATGAAGCGTAGCTGGTGAGATCCGTCCAAAATGCCTGAGCCATTGGTAAGGTTCTTTTTGATGGACGATTCTTTCCATTGATTATTGGAACAGATAAGTGTTGTATCCAAGATGAGTTCATTCTCAATGGAAATAATGCAGCGAATTCCCAATGCAGAAGACCGACAGTATCGTATTGATTGTCCAAGGGGATCTTTGGTTATTTTAAAATTAGGCAATCCACCGTAACGGATATGGGTACGTACACTTCTGGAATTATTCAAGTCAATATGGCACAGGGATAGAGGGGGGTTTTAAGGTCGTCCACCTTCGGGAAGTTAGCAATTCTATTCCGAACGGGACCAGAGATTATTTCTTTCTCCTGAATCTTGAGTAGTCGAGGATATATCCATTATACAGATGTCCACCAGGCTACTAGAATCCAGGCCTAGCGGACACTTGGTTATACACCTGCCAACCTGTGAAGGTTAAACCTATTTCTTTGGTATAACTCCACATAGTTCCTGGGATGAAGTTGGAGATGTATGCGAAATGAGATACCTCCACTTTTACAGTATGTACGTCAGGGACGATGCCCCCTAAGAGGAGAGCGACCTTGGTCATGTCAATCTCGTTTTCCTTACATGCAAACGAGACGATAACCTCCTTTCCGTCACGCAACATGACAACCAGGGTTCTTTGGTATAATTAGAGAAAGAGAATTTGATAGGGATTCAGAACACTCACATGCTAAATCCATTTGTGCCGCATTCATACGAACATAGGTTCCAAAGTACAATAATTCCGGGCAGTATTCATTGCCTCAAGATTGAAAAATGGATGTAACCAGGTTTGTCGACTCAAGGTGAAGCGCCCGTCCCAAATTTGGAGTGAATACGCGAAATTGGAACTCAGCTACATACTGCCAAAGGTCACGGTGCAGAACACAACGTCCCGATTATTGACGAGCAAACTTTGTGAGGCGGTATCGATCCCCTGTACGCGCCAGTATCCTCATGCCGTATACCCCGTCGCAGCGCAGATACCCTTCAGTCGTCAAACGTGAAGTGTGCGGTTGGATGGCTATAGGCAAGTTCCATTAACAGTTTGAAATCCTCCTTTCGTGTTGTTCTTATCTTCTATTTTTCCAGACCAGCGCGGCGATTCTCCGTCTGAACCAGAAATCGATGAATTGGAACTTGAAGGACCTCCGAAGCGGAAAGCAACTACACCTATAGATTCAGAGCGTCTCAGCAAGCAACCGCGCATCTCTTCATCTGAGGATTCGACGCGACATTTCGACGGTCCTACGCATCCTCGACATTCCGGGGGATCTATCAGCACTTCTTCCTCGTCTGGGACGCGTGATGTCGGCTCGAAGCCAAAGACCGCTACTACTAGAGTCACGAGCTCAAGGACAAGCGCACCTTCGACCACACAGCCATTGGCGTCGTCCAGCAGATCTTCAATAAACTATGGAACATCTTCTGCAAGTTTAGCGCAATCTTCTCGTCCAGTTCCGACCGGTCGATCTGGCATACCGTCGGCGTCCCAGCCAGTACAAAGAAATTTCCCTCCCGTCAAACCCACTACTCTGAAACAGACCACTTTGAAAAGTTTAGGACGTCCTTTGAGTGGTGTACCAATACCATCATACAAAGGTAAAGAGAAATCAAAGGATATAGGGAAAGATAGGCATGAAGCTACCGACGACTCCTCTGATACTCTACCAGAAGACCTAGGCGATATTATGGTAAAGGCAGGACTGTCACCTCGATCGACCGAGAAGGCTAAATCTGCTAACAAGTCTGAAAAAGGTCTGTTTATATGTCTCTTTTGTTCTCGATTTTTATATTTGGACGTAACCCCAGGTCCACCCGAGCGCAAGAATAATAAATCCCGGGACAATACTTCTTCTAATAGTATGGTCACAGTCTGATTCTATAGATATTTTCCTTACCTCCTTCTCTTTTCTTCAGAATCCCAAACGGGTTCAAGAATAGAGGCCCCTGAAGTTGTTATTCTGGAGTCTAATTCAGAGGCTGAAAAGGAAAAGGAATTTACTCGGCAATTTAAATTCACAGAATCTGGAGCGATCGACTTGACACTAGATGATGAACCCATGGTCCCCCAAACCTCCAAAGGTCAATCTGTTGTGGAAAAAGGTAGGAAATCCAAATCGGTTGCGTCAACCTCAACCGCTGCAACCTCCAAAGGAAAGCACAAGTCTAATGTCAGGACAATAAGAAAATCGCTCCCGCGATATCGCTCTTCCTCTGCAGACAGTGGTGTAGTGGTTTTAGGAAGCTCGAGTCCGGCAGGTGTCAAGAGCGGAAGTATATCCAAAGTGAAGATGCCTTCTCGCCGTCAGTTGAATTCTGATGACAAAGAAGTGCCAATTCCGCCAGACGACTCTGAAGATGCTCCATCGACCAAACGCAAAGGTGTAAATCCTTCGAGGATGAAACCACCAAACTCTCAGCGACCGCGAGCAAACAGAAACTCTGGTCCGCCACCTCCTGGGACACAGGTCTACAATCTACTTAGCGACTCGGAAGAGAATATGGACATGGGAGAGGTTCGCCCACCATCGCCACCTTCGGATTCTTCTGGACCCAGAGATCGTTCATCAACGCCATCGTCTATGGCTCGAGATGAGAACCGGGACAACGGACAGGGCGATGACACGGCTCCTCGGAGACTGGATCCCCCAGTGTCTATTGCTGACGAACCAGTCTTGCTGCCTTCCCCCATTCCTTCAGTCTCTAGCAAGAACCCTGAGAGTATCCGTTCACCCGTATCCAAATCCATCTCAAAGATATTTGAAGAACATGGCATCTTCCTGGGTAAACCAACACCGTTGCCTGAAAAACCGTTACCTTCCATACCTCAATCATCTCTGTCTGCGCCGGTTTCATCTACTCTCTCTGTCATAGAGACAGTCGAATCCTCCATACTCTCACCTTCACCTCTTAATATCCCAGATGCACCCACTTTTGAGCCTGGAGACATACACCTGGATTCGCCCCCTGCCATTAATAGTTCTGTGGATGCCAATTCCCCTACTTCTCCTGATGCCCTCAAACTCATTTCAGAGACAAATAACATATCCATGGAGGTTACCGAACAACAGTCGAACCGAGGCTCTTCATCATCTGCTTCAGAGACATCTAATATCGAGCAGAAGGACGTACGCTTTGCTACTCCCTCTGAACCTCGAGACGCGTCTATGAAGAGTATGAGTGACCGCGAAATGTCACCACTTGATTACATCGAGTTGCCAGCCGCCATTTTAGCTAAACATGGGTTGACTGGAGATGATGTACCACAAGAAGAGGCTAGCACATCCCGGTCTGGAAGTTCTATAACAAGTCTATCTCAAAATTCGATACATGGACGGATCTCACCATCGGAGTCTTCTGCTGGTACAAGGAGCGTTCGGAGCTCGTTTTCCAGCTCGTTTATTCCACGAGCAAGGAAGTCGACTGGACGTGGACCATTGGTTGTAAGTAGCGAGGGGGAGAGTGACAACGAAAAGGTGGAAAAGGACAAGACAACTTCCCGATCCGGAACACCAGAACCACCTGTATGGTATCTCCTCCCAATTCTGTCCAATATGCTAAAACGCTTTGCAGGTTCAACCTCTCGCCACACCAAGTACCCCCGCGGGACGACGCATTGCTGCAGTGAAAGAACCAGACTATGCCAAACTGCGTGCTGATGTTTCAGATGCGGTACTGACTGACGACCGCGAACTCTCTGCAGCGATCAAGTGGCCCGCTGAGAAGATACCAACGGATTTACTGGACATGATCAATCGTTTGCCTGAGAACCATTTGTTCAACCATACCATGAAACACGTATTCGAGTCCATGATCGAGGTCAATACTGCGCACGATGAGCCAAAGGCGCCACCTATTCGAGTCATTGGAAAGAAGAATGGTCCCATTACACCTCCTTGGGAATTTTACTATTCCAACAAGATCTTCCGTGGTGCTGGAGTGCCAAAATCCGACAAGTCGAAGTTGAAAGGCTGCGATTGTATAGGACCATGCGATCCGAAATCGAAGACTTGTGCGTGCGTGAAGCGGCAGATGTTCTGGGCTGGAAACGATAAGGCCGTCAAGGGATTCCTGTATAACAAGAAGCAAAAGCTTTTGAGTCATGAATATCCAATTTTCGAGTGTAATGATGCTTGTCAATGCTCGGATGAGTGTATGAATCGGGTAAGTATTAGCCTTTTTTTGTTCTGTTTGCTTGATTACTGAACAGCGTTAAGGTGATTGATCATGGTCGACAACATTCCATTTCAATCGTACTCACGTCCGATGGTAAAGGATGGGGTAAGGGTTTTCGGATTTAGCTATGCAGTTTTATCTGATTCTCCTTTAAGGCGTCTTTGCTGATGAGAAGATAACGCGCGGAACTTATCTTGGTTTATACGCTGGAGAGATGATTCTGGAGTCTGAAGCAGATGAACGGGGAAGGTGATTATTAAATTTCTTAATACCTGGATCAGCTCTTATTATTTTCAGGCTGTATGATAAATACGGGCGAACATATTTGTTCGACTTGGATTTTTATTTCCTGAAGCGGTTGACCGACGATGAAGGGAAGCTGACCTCATCACCAGCGAAAGACCCGGAAAAGACATCAAGTATCTATACCGTTGATGCCTTCCATGTTGGCAACGTGAGTACTTTTAGTACGATGTATGTTTCTCCCCGCTCATCTTTCTCGCTGACGACAGTTCACACGATTCTTGGTGAGCCACCTCATTTTATCACTCGCCGCACAACATTTACACTATCCCCAAGAACCACTCTTGCGATCCCAATTGTCGTATCGTGGCCAGTTTTGTGAACGAACCAGATCTACGCAAGCCTACCCTGACCATCTTCACAACTAAAGATGTTCGACAGGGCGAAGAATTGACATTTGCATATTCTGGTGATGCCGATGACGAGGCGGAGCAGGAGGAGATTGACGAGTTTGGGCAAACGAAAGTGAAAGTGGTCAGTGGTGCTCTGTTTTAAGTTTAGATCGGCGTTGATGATTTTTTAGGCTGGAGGAGGCTCAACACATCCTAACGAGAAAGCCGTCCATAGACCGTGTCTATGCGGTGCCGCGAATTGTCGTGGAATAATGTTCTAATGCCTTATTTATCTGTAGCCACATTTTATACCATGTATACCAACCACTTAATTAGGGTCCTTTAGCAATTAGTTTATCTACGAAACCTACGTTATTGATGCTCCACTCTAGGGTAGAATGGAGCGGTTCGTAAGTTATCTGGTGGTTGGCATCAGCGACATACTAAAGCACATGAACAGCCTCCAGCGCCGTCCTTTTCAAGGGCGAGCCTTGATGTTCTTGCAGCATCGTCTGTAACAATGTCTGCAAAAAGGCCACACTCTGTTGACCAATAAAGGTGGAGTATCGAAAGTCACTCCACTATAAGTTTTCTTGCATCATCCTTAACTACTGAAATCGTAAATAAACTAATTACTAAAGGACCCCATTATCTCTGTAATTACCTCGCTGAATCACATCCCACCAAAGTAGATTCATTATCGATGTCCATAATGTATACATGTAACAGATAGAGCGTCCGATAGTCTGTTGACAGCTACGAAAAGCATGCAGGTGACTACGCAATGAATAAAAAGGTGATAGGGATGAATGCGGGATGGAAAACATGACGGGAGACGAAATAAGCAAAACATGGACTGGGCGTGATGGATCTATTGACCGTAATACGGCTGCGAATAATACTGTTGCTGTGGAGGTTCTGGTGTCATCCTAGGCGTTTTACGATGGAAAGAGCCTTCAGCTATATAAAAATTTACCACGCATAATGTGGAAATGCGGATAATGGGGAAAAGCTGTGGTTAGCTCGGAGGTTTAAGCCTCTCCCCGATCTACTGACCAGGATGCCTCGTCGCTGGAGCAGGGGCACTGTAGTAGGGATCTTCGTACTGCGAGCTGTAGTTGCTGTGGTATGGCGTGGGTTGTGGATCCATGGTCATTGCTGAATTAGGGTATGTCATCCCGCCTGATGGCTGACGTTGCGGAGGAGGATATGCTTGAACGGGGTAAGCTTGTTGCGCAGGATATTGCTGTTGATTCGCATATTGCTTCTCAAAGCCAACGGTGTCCATGCTGTCGCGGGTGTCCCATGCATCATCGTGTTGTCCCATATTGCGCATTCCGATGGACTCGTTGGCGGGGAGGAAGCTTGAATGGGGTGCGGCGTTTAGAGAATAGAGAGAGTAGTATTGACGGTGGTCATCACGTTGACTGGAGCCGTATCCAGAGACGACGAGGTAAAGATAGGCCTGCAAAATATGAATGTGAAATATAGCAACGAAACGAAAGAAAACCGACATGGAAGATCCCCAGTACGAGCCATAGTCCGCCCATCACACCGACGCCGACCCATGTGAAGATATTGCACAGTAACTTTCCTTCTGAATCCGATCCCGTTAATGCTGTCGCTGTTGCGCTGGATACGTCAAGGTTAGCGTTAATGAGGACGCGACCTCCGTAATCAAGGGCTTACGTAGGGTCTACAGGGAAGAAATCCTTAACACATTTGGCCTGAGCAGTGTTGTGTTTCGACGCCGAGATTCCAATGAACACTGCAGAGTAGACGAATATTCCGAGTAATAACACGGAATGAAGAGTCGTATACCGGCGGAAGGCGACAGTCGATTCCTGACGTAAATTAGGCGTAAAATTAATGAACCGTACAATTCAAGTACTGTCAGGACTCACTCGGACGACACCGTAGAATCCAAAGAGTTGAAAACCAGCTTGAACAAAACAGAGTATACCAAAGACGGTGGGAACGAAGGCTGGTACTGAAGATCCGACAACTACAAATGGCGAACGGTTAGCTCAGGTTGGGCGGAAAAGTATTGAGACACACTTGGTGGGGTTGCAAAGGCCAGAATGCCAGCTGTTGTGGCGACAACGAGTTGCACTGTCAGAGTAATGTATATCCCAGCATTGAGGAGCGGAATTGCGCAGCAGCAATATTCCTTCACGATGCGCATTGTGACGGAATTAAAGAGAAGATATTATTCTTTTTATCGAATGCAATGCAAAGAATATAGAACGTGAACAGTCGTTAGCTCTTCGAGAGCGTAGAGGGAGAGGAGACAAAGGTGAGGCAGGGATCTGCTGTGATGGCTAGGCTGTGTTGGGGTGTGACAACCACCAACAAGCGTCAGCGAAATAGCCTCCGCTGCTGACTAAGCCTATGTGAAGCCCCTTTGCACTTGCGTCATGTCCCGTTTCCTTGTATTCGCCCTTCTAGCTGCATTTCTAGCAGCCTTTGTGTCTGCTATCCCTTCTGGCAACGACCAGACTCCTCTAGTTCCCTCGAAGCCGCACACTACGGCCTCTTGGCAGCTCGATAATTGCGGTGCGTGCGCAGTGGCCCAATTAGCCGGATTTACAGGAATTGAACTGCGCATCTTCAATAGGCAAAGAGACTGATCTTGTCACCGTTGAATCTGTTGTAATCTCGCCGGACCCTCCGAAGCCAGGAGAGAATCTGACAGTAACCGCTACTGGAACGGTGAAGGGAACCATTGTGGTGAGTATGAACTGATAAGGGAATCAGGGTAGATGACCGACCAGTCATCCTAGAATGGTTCGTATGCCCAGGTTCGAGTAAAGCTGGGCCTTATTCAGCTCTTATACAAAGAGTTCGATATCTGCGAAGAGGCGTAAGTGAAGATATCTGGCTTACATCCGTACCCAGCCCTAACTCCCTTTCAGAGAGAATGCAAATATGACCATCTCGTGCCCCGTCGAGCCTGGTAGATATGTTATTGAACAGACCGTAATGCTACCCAAGGAGATCCCAAAAGGTACGGGTCTCTCTCACAGCTGATATGGCGCCATCCTAATCGAGATTCTACAGCCAAGTTCACAGTTGAAGTGAAGGCTTTCAACGACGACGAGTGGCCTCTCGTCTGCCTCAATATTATTGTCAACTTCCTGCCGGGGCTCCCTAAACTCTTCGGAATGGGAAAGGGCAATTAAGAGAATCTAGTTTGCGCTCAATTCAATATCTGTCACGTTCACCATGCCCTTATCTCTGCCAAGCTGCATCTTTTTCATGGACGTTGGAGTTGCTGCCTAACATATCCTCATTCTCGATACGCAAGCACATGTAATTTACGATTCGGTGCTCTTTGCACCTTTGCTCATATCATTTTGGTTATATTGGAATGACGTTCGAACCATAAACATAATACACAGTAAAAGACTAGTGGTGTTACATCGACGAGAGGGGGTTATCTTGTTTCTTGGAATCTACGGGGTACCAAGATCGCATCGTCTCCGCAACCACCTTCAGAGAAATGGTCTCTCCACAGGCTAGTAAAGGCCACATATTAACCACATGCCAAAAGTAAGGCGTAATTCGTTGTTGACCACACCCCATCCTAGTAATAACAGACTTTGCATAAGTATCACTGGAGGTTTTCAGAAAGGGAAAACTTCTGTAAAATCTTACAAGTCAGCCACTTTTCTTTAGGATTTTCACTGGATAAAAATTGTGACAAAATTAAAAATTCTCATAGAATTTCCCCAGAGTTTCCATACTCCTATAGGGTTTCATTAGTGTTTTC